>Ga0307513_10000280_pt1 | contig 73785 bp, 52 predicted proteins | sample 15_EM_MG_FD_202174 | JGI IMG/M metagenome (GOLD analysis project Ga0307513, IMG submission 202174) | Populus trichocarpa ectomycorrhiza microbial communities from riparian zone in the Pacific Northwest, United States - 15_EM | ecosystem: Host-associated > Plants > Roots > Unclassified | place...
AAGCAACCTGAGCGCGCGCGAGCTCGCTGCGGCGCTCCGGCTGACCGACGGGTTCCCGCGAGGTGAGGCCAAGGTGCGAGCGACGCTGCGGCGGGAAAACGCGTTTAACGAGCCCTACCGGGGCCGCTTCCAGGTTGGTGCTCCCGCTCTCCGCGTAGCCGGCACCGTCCTCGAACCGGCAGGAAACCTGAGTTCATGAGCGGACGGCTAAACTGGGATGGATAAGGCACTTCTTAGGTTTCTGGCCCCCAGTTCTGACGACGAGCGGATCCTGATCAGCATGGTTACCGGCAAGGTGGTGTCCGCTGTCTGCGGCATGTCCGGTCGTCGTGAGTGCCCCTTTCTTGGCAGTCTGACAGCCTCCCGCCACTAGGTGCGGCTGGGCACCCGAGGCGCAAGCCGAAGCGGCAAGAGTGCGGGGCAGCAGGTGAGAGACCCGGTCGCGGGGTCGGCGACTGTGACCACAAGTAGGCCTTGCCGCACGAGATCCATGCGAGGCAACGATCGATGAGGGTGGATTGCAATGGCCGGCGCGCCAGGACAACGAGTGGGGCCGTGGACGCTCGGAGAGCAATTGGGCCGTGGAGGCAACGCGGCCGTGTTCGTCGCAACTCGCGACGGAGATGACGCGCCGGTGGCTTTGAAGGTCATCAATACGACGAAGGTCGAGCGCGAGCCGTATCAGCGGTTTGTGCATGAGATCGGCTTTCTGCGCGCGCATCAGGACGTCGCGGGGCTGCTGCGGCTTATCGACGCATACCTTCCCAACGAACCGTCGAAGGGCGACCAGCCGTGGCTCGCGATGCCGGTCGCGACGCCGATTGCCGAGGCGTTGCAGGGGCGGCCGCTCGCAGATGTGGTGCACGCGGCTGCGACAATCGCCGACACGTTGTGGCGGTTGCAGCGCGACCACGGAATCGCGCACCGAGACATCAAACCCGGGAATCTGTACGAACTCGACGGTGCGTGGCTCATCGGCGACTTCGGTCTCGTCGCATTGCCCGACACCCACGGGCTTACCGTGGAGGGCCGTCCGCTCGGACCCGCGCACTACATGGCGTACGAGATGATCCGTGACCCATCGACCGCGGACGCACACGCGGCCGATGTGTACTCACTCGGCAAGACGCTGTGGGTGCTCGCAACCGACCAGCGATTCCCACCCGAGGGCCATCAGCCTGCGAGCACCCGCGGGTTCGGCATCGGCGACTTCCGACCGCACGCTCGTGCCGATGCGCTCGATCAGGAGATTGACCTTATGACGCGCTTGCACGCCGATGAGCGGCCAACGAAGGAACAGGTCGCCCGCGACCTCGGGGCATGGGAGCAACTGGCGAGTGAGCCGGTCGTGTTGGATGTGTCGGCAGCACGCGCGCGGCTGCACTCGAAGATCGGGCCGCAGATAGCGGAGCAGGACACACAGGCGCAGCGCAAGGAACTCGCGCTCGCCGCCGTACGGAAGTTGCAGACGCAGACGAAGCCGTTTAATGAAGCGCTAAAGAGCTTGTCGGCGCGCACCGAGGTCGACTCGGCAACCGACAAACTGACGACGAACATTTTGAAGAGCCACGGCGGATTGGGCAGCAGGCAGTCGGTGTTTCGCTGGCACCGGTGCACGATCGTCCAGCCTCTCGACGGCCCGGTCGCGATGACCCTGCGCATGGGGCGGTCGCTCGAGTTGATGGAGGACGGCACGTTGAACCTGCACCTCATGGTCGACGTGGGGCCGGACGGTGTGATGGGGACGATGTTCAACTGGCACCGGCCGATGGCATCGGCGATGGTGGGTACTGTCGAGGCAGAGCAGATGCTCGATAACGGTGTGCGCGAACTCCTCGAGCAGCTGCAGGAAGGGATCGACGTTTTCGTCGATCAGCTCTCCGATTCTCGGAATGCGACCTAGGCGATCTTGCCGCAGACCAGGCAGTAGACGGGCTTGTCCCAGCCGTCCAGCACCTTCACGGGTTCACCTGGGTGACACCCGAAGTCGACGCGCTTCATGTCCTCGGCTTCGGTCAGGGGCTCTATCTCGTCGGGCGTGTCGTAGCTCGCGCTGACCGACAGGAAGCCGCCAGAACGACGGCCGATGCTGTTGAGGTCACGGCTGAAGTCCTTCAGCAGCGGCCCAACGACCTGCGTGGCGACCATGTTCTGCGCAAGTTCAATCTGCGCCTTGGTGAACCACTGGCCTTCAGGCGCCTGGATTGCGCAGTATGGGCAGTAGTAGCCGCCATCGGGTGGCGGGGTCACTTCGGCGTCGTCGTCACCACTGCTGGGCAGCCATTTGAACTCGCGCTCACAGGTCGGACACTCGCGCCGCAGGAAACCGTCCGAGTCGAGCGGCACACTCATGCCCAAGGTCATTTCATCGTCACTCATCGCATCATTGATGGTACCCGACGGTTGTGACATCGAAGCCAGCCATCACGGCAGGTCCGGCTCCATGATCACGCAAATTAGCCCCCTGGGCGGGTGGCCATCCGGGCCCGTCAGAGGCGCACGCTCATCGCCATGACCGGATGTCTGAAGCCATTCGTGCTTAGGCCACTGCCAAGTCAGCTCCCGATGTGGATCTTGGTGGCCCCGGCGGATGGGAGGATGCGTTTGAGGCTGCTCAGACTGAGGCCGTAGGCGTCAGCGAGTCGAGCGGCGGTCGCTCCTGACAGGTAGGCGTGGACGATGGTGAGGATCTGAGCTTCGCTGAGTCGGTCGGCGAGACTCCATGCCTGCCTGGCGACTGGCCGACGCTTGGGTTGCTGTTTTACAAAAGCGTCTTGGACACAAAGCCGCAGCTCAGAGGCCTGTGCAGAGTGCGAGTAGGCGGCAAGCACCTCCACCGACGGACGCCCAGGCCGCTGGCCTGGGCGTTCTCTCGTTTTGTGAGTGCGAGTCCCTCCTGGTTCGGCATCGGATCCGGTTCCGACCGTCCGCCTCGGGCCGGACGTACGTCCTGTCAGCCGGCAGATGCATGCATTCGACATGCTCCGACAGGGCCTCGCACACAGGTTCATTTCCTGGACCGCGTCGAATACGGTTCGTCGAGGACTTCACCGACTGCAATCCAGCAGGTCAGCGCCGATCAGATGGCAGTCTGTAACTCTGCCGGGTTCGGGGCGGAGTGTTGCAAGGATCCCAACCAAGCTTTCAATTTGCCTTGCCGAAACGTTCGCGAGCAATCCTATCAATCTCTGTGTTAAGTCGCTCGGGTGGAGTCGCCCTTTCCTGGAGATCTGCAAAGTCACTAAAGTATCGACGGACTAACGACGGATCATCTTCGGCACTTGATACCTTTACTTGACTCTCGAGATAGAGTATGTCGGGAAGTCCGACGTCGTCGAATAGGAGGATACTGATCGAATATCCCATGTTCCTATGCGCTCCCGCCTCGAATGGAAGCAGTTGAATCGACACGTTCGGCCTCTCCGCCATGCGCTGAATGTGTTCGAGCTGTTGGAGCATTGTCTCATGTCCTCCGACATTTCGACTAACCGCAGCCTCATCCAGAACAAACGAGACCTGTGGCGGATCTTCAGAATCTAGAAGCTGTTGCCTCTGCAGGCGGACTTCAAGTCTACGATCGACGTCAATTTCAGAATAGCCCAGAGCCTTGAATATCGCTCGCGCATAGTCAGACGTTTGCAATAGGCCAATGACAAAGGTTGAGTCGTAAGCATAAATGGTTCTGGCGGCACTTTCGTTTCCGAAGAAGTCAAGAACCGCGACGGAATGGACGTCCTTATAGTCGCCCCACACCTGCCTACGGGCACCTTTAGAAAAGGCAATCAGCTGCTCCAACTGATCATCACTAAGCTTGTAAAGCCTTGCCATCGCCTGCACATCGGTTGGCACCACCGGCACTGCACCGGTTTCGATTCTAATGACTTTGCTCAGGCTCCAATAGAGTTCCCGAGCCACGGCGCCCTGCGTTAGCCCACTGGCGACTCTGGCCCTTCGCAATGCGTCGCGAAGTCGACGTCGTTGTGTGTCTGGGGTGTCTCGCGAGGGTCGTGATGGGCCACCCATGTGCGTCCTTTTCAGAAGATCCAGAAGTCCCAATCCTACAGCATTGAGCTCGAACCTTGCTAGGCGCCATCACATGAATGGAATATTGTCCGCCTCTCCGTTGCGCACGGCTGCTAGAAAAGCAGTCCACTCTTTATGTGTGAAGCCGAGTTCCGGGCCGTCCTTTGCTTTCGTGTCCCTAAGTCGCACCCCGCGCTCATCTATTCGCCATTCAACGCATCCGTCATGCCCGCTAAAGCTGCTCTTTTTCCAGTGGGATGTCGAAATTCTCGGGGTCACGGAGTTGACGCCTTTCGCTCACGGTGAAACGCCAGAAGACTAACCACTCTGCACCAGGACAGTACGAAGCGCAGGCCCGATGCCTGTTGCCGCAGCCTATGGCCGGGCCCTAATGGCTGCAAAATGCACTGTTGCGGCCAGCTCTACGCAGCAAGCCACATGGCTTCCGGCCATGCCGCTTCGTGGGATATGGGTGCGCCGCTCCTGCCCTGCCGGCTATTCCTTTCGGCCCGCATGGCTCGATGCCATATGGCTCGCCGCTTGTGACATGCCGCCTGCGGCTCACCGGGATATAGCACTGCGAAATACGGCCACTTCCACCATCATGCACTTTCCGACCTCGCTCATCTATTCATTATCACCTGATCGTGCTCAAATAGCTTGAACGGGCTGGATATGCGCGATTTCGGGACAAGGAAAGCGTGCCTATCTCTTGAGAGTTGGAGTGGCAATGGGGACCAGTGACGGTTCTGAGCGTGAGAACAGACGCCTTCGCAGGTTGGATCGATGGCGTGCAGGACTGTCTGAGCGAAAATTGCGGGCTCGCGACGTCCTCGCAGTCGTCGTGTATACAGCAGGCATCGTTCAGGCAGCGGAGGTGGTGGCTGAGGTTGTGCGACGACTTCCCGGTTGGTAGATCGACTGCTGGGTCCGGCCGGGCCGTAGCACTCCGACAGCGCGATCGGTGGGGCCGCACACAGTGCCCCTCACTGAAGCAGTGGGCGTCCGTGCTTCTGCTCGAGTTCATGTCGAATACGAGTCGCCGTGCCCCGGGCTAGGAGGGTTTGCGCAGGTCATCGCCATGTATGAGACCGTCTGTAAAACTGCCGGGAGAGCGGCTCTGAGCTGCGGAGACGCGCGCAGCGGAATTCGTCGGCAGACCTAGGGTCTGGCGCCATTGGCAACCGGAGCGCACGGTGGACGACGCTGCGAGAGACAAACGGGAACATCCGACTGGATGTTTCAGGCGGTCACTTGTCTTTGCTCAAGGCCCGCGCCTCAGATGCGGATCTTGGTGGCTCTGGCGGTGCGCAGGATTCGTTTGAGGCTGCTCAGACTGAGGTCGTGAATTGCGGCAAGTTGAGCGGCGGTCGCTCCCGAACGGTAGGCGTCGACGATGGCAAGGCGCTGGGCTTCGTTGAGTCGGTTGGAAAGGCTCCATGCCTGCTTCGTGACTGGTCGGCGCTTCGGTCGTCGGCTCGCAGCGTCTTGTAAGCAAAGGTGCAGGTCGGCGGCTTGTGTCGAGTGCGAGTAAGCGGCAAGCACCTCCACCGCGTTTGAGCAGGTCAGAGGCTAGGTCCGGGATCGTCCGGCCTGGCCTCTCGGCTTTTGGTCGGCAAATGGTCGGCAAACTTGGCTGCTACGCCACTGGCGAGCAGCACCGATGACGAGGCGATGAGGGCGTTCTGAGGCGGCACAGCCGTGGCCGCAGGGACGGGCTGCGAGCCGATCAGGTGTCGACGCGGCGTGTCTCGTAGGCCCACATGGCGATCTCGACGCGGTTGCGGGCGTTCAGCTTGCGCATCAGGGCGGCGATGTGGGTCTTGACGGTGCTGAGGCTGATCGACAGCTCATTGCCGATCTCGCTGTTGGTCTTCCCTCGAGCGGCAGCGAGCAGGACCTGTTCCTCGCGAGCGGTCAGTGGCTCAACGGGCTCGGGTGGTATTGGGCGCGAGCGGTTGTCGGCGAAGGAGGACAGGAGCCTGGCGGTGATGTTGGGTGCGATCAAGGCGTCGCCACGGGCGGCGGCATGCACAGCCTGGGCGAGCAGCTCGGCGCCGGCGTCCTTGAGCAGGAACCCGCGGGCGCCTGCCTTCAGCGCGCCGTAGACGTACTCGTCGAGGTCGAACGTGGTGATGACGACGACGGCCAGGGGCTCGACAACATCGGGCCCGGCGAGCTGCCGGGTGGCTTCGATCCCGTCGACATCAGGCATGCGTATGTCCAGCAGGCACACATCGGGACGCAGCGATCGCGCCATCGCGATCGCCCGTCGGCCGTCAGCGGCCTCGCCCACGACGGTGATGCCTGGCTGGGCGTCCAAGATCATGCATAGCCCCGCCCTGACGATGTCCTGATCGTCAGCGACGAGCACGCGGATGGTCATGACGCACGCACCGTGTGAGGCAGCGAGGCGTCAACGCTCCAGCCGCCGTCCGGGTCAGGTCCTGCCTGGAGGGTGCCTCCGAGGAGGCTCGCCCGTTCCGCCATGCCGCGGAGCCCGAAGCCGGCCGGAGCAGATCCGGCCGTACTTGCCGCGCCGTCGTCGTGCACCCGCAGGCGCACCTGGCCGCGGGATGCGGCGACGTCGATGGTGACCTGGGTAGCCCCGGATGCGTGCCGGGTCGCGTTGGTGACCGCCTCGGCGGCGATCAGGTAGAGGGCGGTGCTGACTGCTGGGTCTACAGCATCGACGTCACTGGAGACCTGCACGCGGACGCCCAGGACTTCGCCACCGGGCCGGGCCAGCCGCTCGATGTCCGCCATGCCCCGGCGTGGGGCGAGATCGGCGTCGGTCCCATCGCGCAGCACGCCTACCAGCGCCCGCATCTCCTTGAGAGTCCTGGACGCCTCCTCCTCGATGGTGACCAGCGTGGCCAGCGCGCGCTCAGGATCTGCAGCCGACAGCGCACGACCTGCCTGCGCCTGGACGGCGATCGCCGAGACACGATGTCCGACCGTGTCATGCAGCTCGCGTGCCAGCTCGTTGCGCTGGCGCAACCGCACCTGCTCGATCTCGCGGTCGTGGCTGCTGGTGCGGTAGCGGACTGCCGCGCCCAGCGCGGCCGAGAACAGGAAGAAGCCGTAACCGGCGACCCTCTCCGCAGGTGAGGTCGGGTCCACGACGAGGGTGACGGGCAGCCAGATGAGGATGATGCCGAGTCCGAGGACAGCCTCGCGACCTGCCCCCCAGCGCAGGAGGGCGTAGGGCAGCACGAGCACCCCGGCGATGCTCTGCAGGCCGGTGGTATCGACGGCCACGATCCTCGCGATGTCGAAGGCAAGGAGGGCTCCGAAGGCGACGGCGACCGCGGCCAGCGGGCTCGTGCGCCGCCACAGCAGGCACGCTGCCACGACGAGGCTGACGCTGACGACCAAGGGCGCCCATGCCTTGTCCTCGCGCAGCAGCATCTCGACGAACGAGCTCGAGACGAGAACCGCCACGACAGCCCAGTCTCGCCAGACCCGCACCGGCGGGCGCGCCGGGCGCGGCTCGGCCCACACCCCAGCCAGCATGCTTCCCCCTCCCCGCCACCGTAGAGGGGCCGCCGCTCGGGCGGATCAGCCGAAAGTACTGCAGACGCGTCGTACCCGCGACCAGGACAGCTGGACCCCGCAGGCGGATGTGGCAGCTGGCCGATCCCGGTCATGGTGAGACACCGACTGAGCCGACCTGGCCAGCAGTACACAGGAGAAGTGATGACCAGAAGCAGCAAACCCGCCGGCGCATTCCAGGAAGCGCAGCTCCCGGTTCAAGCGAAGCTCGCAGCGGCCTGGACCAGCTTCATGTTCCTCTACATCTACGTCGACTACCTCGCCCTGTACAAGCCCGGCTTGATCGACGACATCCTGGTCGGCGTCGTCCATGAGTTCGACACCGGGCCGACCTTTGTCGCCCTTGCGCTCACGCTCATGGCCATCCCGATCCTCATGATCCTGCTCTCCACGACACTGCCCGCCCGTGTCAACCGCGCCACCAACCTCGTCGTGGCAACGCTCTACATCCCCGTCTCGATGTACAACGCGGCCGGCGAGTCCTGGACCTACTCCTACTTCTACGGCCTCTCCATCGGACTCGAGGTGCTGCTCCTGGCCTTCATCCTGCGCGCCGCCTGGATCTGGCCCCGGACCATTCGAGCCACCGCCGACCGCGACCTCGCCCAGACCCGGGTGTGACGCTCGAGGGGGGTCGGCGTGCCACCCTCCGCCCCGGCGGGACCGGGGTGCGGTCTGCTCGAGGTGTGGCGTTCCCGGCAAACGTCCCCTTCAGGAGGTGGCCGTGACTTGGGCTCGTTCGATCCATCGGGCTAGGACGCTGACGGCAGCCAGCTGCTCGAGGGCCTCGTCCTCGGTCAGCTCGTCTTGCAGGTCGTGGGGAGATTGGGTTGCGTAGGGCGGTGTAGCAGCCTTCCGCGTAGGTGCGGATCCCGCGGCGCATGCTCTTGGCGGTCTTGCCGTCGTAGTCCTCGGGAAGCCGCAGGCGTGACTCACTCGGAGTCGGAGTCGGAGGCTGTTCGCTGAAGGCGAGGTTGGTGAGATCGGTCTCCGAGGCTAGGCGGATGCTGTTCTCGCTGCACGAGCCGAGGCGGATGCTGTTCTCGCTGCACGAGCCGAGGCCGGCCGCAAGCCCGGCCTCCGCCTCCGGACCCCGGACTCACCCGCCCAGCAAAGCGACCTAGCCGACCGGCCCGAGAGAACGGCCGGCATCGCCGACCGGCTCGGCGTCTCCCGGCCGAAGCTGTACCGCCTACTCCAACCGAAAACACGCCACCTACCGGCGAAGATTCACCGCCACAAAGCTCTGAAGATTACAACCTGGGCTGATGTCTCAGCGATCAGGTGTAACGCAAACCTTCGTTACCAAGACATTGTGTCGCTGCCCGCCAGAAGGTCTATAACGGTCGTTGACGCCCCCGGCCAATGACCCGGCTGATTGACCCCGTGATTTCGCTCACGGCTGGGGTAGCCTGAAGCCCTTCAAAGGAGATCCCACATGGTTTTCTTCCTGCTCCTCGGTATTGCATTCGTCGCCCTGCTGGTCTGGGCGGCGATCTTTGACTTCCGCCAGCGGCGCTCAGCCCGGACCAGTCACGACATCGGTGCTGAGGCACGGAGGGCACGGGGCCATGCCGACGGGAGAGGGGGTTCCTTCAACCCTGGAGGGACTTCGACTCCCGGGGCCGGCGGGTTCTAGCACTTGCGATACAGCAGGACGGTGACCGCGGCACATGGATGCCTCGGCTCTGGGCGCGTCTAGGGAGTGGTCACTGTTCGCGTCCGTGGGTATCGCGCAAGGCGATCCCTTGGGTCTTGAAGGCTGTCCAGACCGTGGTGACGTCGACGCCCAGCCGATCACCGATATGGGCGAGGGACCAACCGCTTTCGTAGAGGCGGATCGCCTCAGCGACGCCCTCATCGTCCAAACCTTTAGTTTGGATCTTGGAGTCGGAGACGGGACCTGCGGGATAGCGTCCGGGTCGGCTTGTGAGGCCTGTAGCTGCTGAAGGTCTCCAGATCCGCGTACTACGCCGATGCCGCCGTCCAGGCCGCCGGTGGCTCGGCTCGGGCCCGTCAGGACGTCGAGGTCACTGCCAAGATCATCGAGTTCCATGACCGCTCCGGCGGGACGTATGGGTCCCCGCGGATTCATGCCGACCTGGCCGAGGCCGGTACCAGATCAGCTGCAAGCGGGCCGCCCGGCTGATGCGTCAGATCGGCGCCTACGACAAGACCCGCCGCAAGTGGGTGACGACCACCGTCGTCGACCCCGACGCCCCGCGACGCCCTGATCTGATCAAGCGTGATTTCCGCACCGATGCAACAGGTTTGGATCTGCGCTGGTGCGGTGACATCACCTACATCCAGACCTGGGACGGGTGGGGCGTACCTGGCCACGGTCATCGATATCGCTTCCCGTAGGGTCGTCGGCTGGGCCCTGGCCGATCATCTGCGCACCGATCTGGGCGAGCAGGCGCTGCACAACGCCGTCACCACCCGCCAGCCGCCCGCTGGGGTGATCTGTCCACCCCCGCGCCTGGCCCGGGGCAGGTCCGCGTGCGGATACACGCCGTTGGCGTCAATCCCGCCGACACCTACATCTGCTCCGGCACCTATGCGTTCTGCACCCCGCAACTGCCCTACACCCCAGGCTTCGCTTTTCGCACCGTGACCAGCCACTGATCTTGGATGTCCGCCGAACCGGGTCAACTCCAGTCCACTCACCTCGCGGGCGGAAACGTTGACATCCGCCGATCAGTATTTGCTGGTGCAGAATTGGCCGAGGGTGTCCTCGTACATGCACGCTTGCGCGAGCAGTCCGGCGTCATTGAGCATCGCCGTCCAGTGCGGAGTACTCCCGTCCACATAGGGATTTCGGCCGGCGTCGACAAAGTTGCGATAGCTGCCGTTCAGGTAATAGCTGGTAAGACTGATGTAGAAGAAATACCCGGCCCGAGTCCAGGCGGTGCGGCAGCGCGGGCTGTACCGCAGTTCGACCTTGACCTGGCTGCCGCCCGGCAGATACGCCTCCCGAGCGGTGATGGCGTCATCCGCGCAGGTGTACCAGTTCGCCGGGCCGCCCGCCGGAGTGAAGCGGTGGTTCGGATCGAGGCCGTCACAGGTAGAGCCACAGCCAGACGTCGCAGCTGCCGCAGTCAGGGCCGAGATCACCTCCGGGTTCACCTGAATCTCACGGACGCCGTCCGGTCGCACTCGGCTGGTGTGTGGGAAAACGCGTTCCGGCGTCAGATCGGCCTCACCCACTGCTCTCGAGCTGGTCGAGCCCGTGGCCGGACTGCGGACGCTCGAGGCGGTGGCCGGAGTTGCCAACCCAGCGAGACCCATCGCCAGGGCTGCGCTCACCAAGGCGAAGCGCCCTACCCGTCGTTGTCTTATTCGAGATCTCATGGTGATCCCTTCCCGGTTCGCGCGTTTCGTCGATCGCAGCTTGCGAATCACCAGCAGTGTTGCTGCGGTGCCATATCCCGAACCAGTCCATTTAGCTCAGCCTAAAACGACTGTCTCGCCCATCGCCGAGCGGCGATTCTCGGTTCGCGCGACCGGCAGCGGAATCCACCATCACACCGCGGTGATCGCACCTGCGGCGGTCGGCCTTGCGCGGATGCTGGATTCTGGTCAACGTGCAGGTTGCAGCGGATGTTGACAAAGGCTGACCGCTGAGGTGTCGTTCCGGCAGATTCAGGACGAGCTCGCCGCCATCGGGGAGCGGACCCAGCGTCAAAGTCAAGGAGGAAGCGATGCGCAACGAGGCCATGGAGCAGTTGGACGTCCTGATCGGATCATGGGAGACGACGATGCGGGACGCGTGGTTCCTCGAGCCCGCCGACCAGGAGGTGCCCGGCTCGGCGACGGTCGAGTGGCTCGGCGACGCCTTTGTGATCTTCCGCTGGACGATGCTGGGCGATGTCGGAAAGGCCACCAGTGAGATGGTTTTGGTTCTCGGTCGCAGCGACGCGCAGGACGCCTACACGGCGCTCTATCACGACGAACGTGGAGTCTGCCGGGTATTCGCTATGACCTTCGACGGCTCGCAGTGGAACCTGAGTCGCGAGGACCCCGACATGTTTCAGCGGTTCATCGCTGACGTCGGGCCCGACCGGATCGCGGGTCGCTGGGAGGCGTCTGATGATCACGGATCAACCTGGCGCAAGGACTTCGACCTCATCTTCGAGCGGGCGTAAGGCAGCACTGGCTCAGCCGTCCACCCCAGCCAGCACCTGCCGGCACAGCGGCCTCAGTCGGTGACCCAGTCCATGTGTTCGATCCAGTGGTCGAGCAGTGCCCGATCGCCCTGCAGTTCCAGCGTGGGAGCCGCATCGAGCGGGCGACGCCTGCTGAGCACGAGCAGGAGTTCGGTGGCTGGGCCGCGTACCGCGACGTCCGCCTCAGCGTGCGTGCGTTCCAGGACGATCATGTCCGCTTCCCGGCGTGCCAGCCACTCCCCGGGCGCGTCGGTTGCGTGGAAATGCAGGGTTTGGCCGCCGCCGCGCATCGCATCGGCGAAGTCCGTCCTGTTCTCCCAGTAGCCGCGGGAAGTCATCGTGTCCAGCCAGTCCTCGATGGCCGCAACCGCAGGCTCCGGCGCCAGCTCGTACCGCATTCCGAGCGCTGCAGCGGCGTCCGCGCGGTGCAGGCAAGCCTCGCCGAGCAGCCGGCGTGACCAGAACGGCACGCCTGCGGCGCCGCCGGACGGATCCCACACCGGCGTGTCATCGGCGACGGATTCGAACGCCTGCTTCGCCTCGGCAGCGGTGTCGGTCAGCCAGGCGCGCCACTGGGCCGAATCGGTCGGGGCGGGAACGTAGCCGGCGAACGCCCTACTCGGCTCGGTCATCTGCGCACCCACGAGCATTGCCACCATCCGCTGCGTCGCGCCGACATGGTCGACAAGATCGGCCAGCGTCCACTTCGGACATGTCGGCACTGGGGTCGCCGCATCCCTGCCGTGCACCCAATCGGCGAACGTGCTCGTCTGTTCGACAACGGCGTTCAAATACGCGGACGTGTCCATCGCTGCACCTCCGAGTGCTCCGTCGATATCTGCTGAAAATATTCGCTTGCGTTTCTCGCGATCGCTCTGAGATCGTCACTCAAGATCTTCGGAGGAGTTCCGGGATGAAGGGAGGACTGATCATGGCCGTCGTCACGCTGGCCCATGCCCTTTTCCTCCCACCGCGCGCCTGAGGCAGGCCGGTGGGCCCATCCGATTTCAGGAGCCATCCCACCGATGCCCAAGCAGTATCGTCGCAAGAATCGCCTTGACGAGGCCGATCTCTACTACGCCAACACCACTTACGAACCACCCTCGCCGGACTACTTCGATTTCGCAAAGCACGCCGGCGATGATTCCAGCCTGGACGGCCCACCGGCCGGCGATCGCTGGTCCACGTGGGACAAGAGCACCCCGACCCAACGCGGACCACAGCCGCACCCTTCCTGGCTGGTGACCGAGCTCGCCGCGGTCGACACCGAGCACGGCGTGCTCAAGACCGGGAAGGAAGCCGACGTCCATCTGATCACTCGCGGTGTCCCGGACACCGCCCGGTCCTGCCTGCTCGCGGCCAAGCGCTACCGCACTGGCGACCACCGGCTGTTCCATCGAGACGCCGGCTACCTGGAGGGCCGCCGCGTCCGGGAGAGCCGGACCAACCGGGCGATGTCCGCCAGGACCGAGTTCGGCAAGAAGGCCATCGCCGCCCAGTGGGCCAACGCCGAGTTCATCGCTCTGTGCCGGCTGTACCTCCTCGGCGTGCCCGTCCCCTACCCGGTGCAGATTCTGGGGACCGAGGTGCTGGAGGAATTCATCGGGGATGCCGAGGGTTATGGCGCGCCACGCCTGGCCCAGGTCGGGGAGAACCTGCCGGACCTGTGGGATCAGCTGGTCGAGGCGATGGTGCTGCTCGCCAGGGATGGCCTGGCCCACGGCGACCTGTCCGCCTACAACATCCTGGTCCACAACGGGCGGCTGGTGATTATCGACCTGCCACAGATCGTGGATGTGATCGCCAACCCCGACGGGGCCGCCTTCCTCAACCGGGACGCCTACAACGTCGCCACCTGGTTCTCCAGCAAGGGCGTCGCCGAGGCCGACGGTGACGAACTGGCAGCACTGCTCCGCGCCGAAGCCCGGCTGACGTGAAATGCGGCCTGGCTGAACAGACCTTGCCTTGCACTAGCCGGGTCCATCCAGCGGGGTGAGCAGGACGATCGGGATCTCGCGGTCGGTCTTCTGCGCGTACTCGTCGTAGAGCGAGAAGATGTTCACCATCTGGGCCCAGAGGGCCGCGCGCTCGGCCGGGGACGCGGCGCGGGCGCGTGCGGTGAACCGGCGAGTGCCGACCTGCACCCCGACGCTGGGGTCCGCCTCGAGGTTCATGAACCACGCAGGGTCCTCATCGGCTCCGCCCTTGGAGGCGACAACGACGTACTCGCCGCCCGAGGTGCCGTAGATCAGGCAGGTGCGGCGGGGCGTACCGGACCGGCGTCCGGTGGTGGCGAGCACGAGGGTATGCACGCCGTTGTTTTCATGACCATCGGTGCCGCCCGAGGCCAGATACCTGCGGGTGTGCTCGGCGACCCAGTCCCACTGCGAGTCAGTGGCATGGTCGAGGTCCTCAGCGGTGGCCATGGCGGCTGTCCTTCCGGTATGTGGGATGGTGCGGCCACGTTGGCCGCATCTGCCTCTGAGACGGAGCCGCCACGCCGATCTCGACATCCCGGATAGGTTGGCGCGATGGTCGCAGCTACGGGCAAGGTCGCCGTTGTCACCGGCGCGAGCAGCGGTATCGGTGCGGCCTGCGCGCAGGCGCTCTCGGCGGCCGGCTGGACTGTGCTGATGGCGGCCAGGCGGGCTGAGTCGCTGGTGGCCGTGGCCGCCGCCGGCCAGGGCACTCTGGAGCCGGTGCCGACGGACGTCACCGACGAGTCGTCGGTGCGGGCGCTGTTCGATACCGCCGTCGACCGGCACGGGCGGGTGGATCTGCTGTTCAACAATGCCGGCCGGGGTGCCTTCTCGCTGGACGTCGACGATTTGTCATTGGCGGAGTGGCAGGCCGTGGTCGACGTCAATCTGACCGGTTCCTTCCTCTGCACCAGGGAAGCCTTCAGGGTGATGCGGCAACAGAGGCCGCAGGGCGGGCGCATCATCAACAACGGCTCGATCTCCGCGCATGTGCCGCGCCCTGGATCGATCGCCTACACGGCGACCAAGCACGCGATCACCGGTCTGACCAAGTCGACCGCGCTGGACGGGCGCCGCTACGACATCGCGTGCGGGCAGATCGACATCGGCAACGCCGCTACCGACATGACCGCGCAGATGAGCGACGGAGTTCTGCAGCCCGACGGCAGTGTTCGCGCCGAGCCGGTGATGGATGTCTCCGCCGTCACGCAGGCCGTGCTCTACATGGCGAGCCTGCCGCTGACCGCCAACGTCCCCACCCTGGTCGTGATGGCGACCAAGATGCCGTTCGGCGGGCGCGGCTGAGGTTTCTCCGCAAGCACTCGGCGATGGTCAGGTCAGGCCGGGTCAGGTCAGGCCGGGTCAGGTCAGGTCAGGCCGCCCGGTCGCAGGTCCAGCGGTGAGGCGCCGCGAGTGCGGGTCGGCAGTCGGTAGAGGCCGGTGGTGGCCGCGATGAACACGGTGGATCCGTCCGGGCCGCCGAAGCACAGGTTGGCGACGACCTCCGGCACCGGCACGGCACCCAACCGGACGCCGTCCGGGGTGTAGATCTGCACGGAATCGGCGCTGGAGGTCCACACATTGCCGGCGATGTCGATCCTGAAGCCGTCGGCCAGACCGGGTTCGATCGCCGCGAACACCCGGCCGTTCTTCACCCGGCGACCGCCGAAGACGTCATACACCCTGATGTGATGGCCGTTGCGGCTGTCGCGGCCCAGCCCGGAGGAGGTGTCCGAGACATAGAGCAGAGATTCGTCGGGGGAGAACGCGAGCCCGTTCGGTTCCTCGACGTCCAGCACCACCGGATTCAGGGCTCCGGTGGCCGGGTCGAAACGGAAGACCCAGTGATCGTCGTACTCTCGTTCGCCGGGATGGCCTTCGTGGGACTGAATGATTCCGTACGCCGGATCGGTGAACCAGATCGAGCCGTCCGACTTGACCACGACGTCGTTGGGAGAGTTGAGCCTGACGCCGTTCCAGCGATCGACCAGCACGTGGGTGCGGCCGTCCGGTTCGGTGCGCTCGATCGCCCGGCGGCCGTGCGAACAGTTCACCACCCGGCCCTGCAGGTCCAGGGTGCGCCCGTTGGTGAATTCCACCGACTCGCCCGACACGCTCACGACACCGGTGGCGGCGTCCCAGCGCAGGATCCGGCTGTTCGGGATGTCCGACCAGATGACGGCGTCTTCGGCCGGTAGGTAGACCGGGCCCTCCGACCAGATGGCGTCACCGCCGAGGCGTTCCACCCGGGCATCGGGATCGAGCAGGGCATGCAGCCTCGGGTCGTCCGTCACCACTGCCGGCTCGGAGCCCGGTCGGGTCTCTGACATGCCGCGAGGGTACCGGCAGTTCGTCGCCCGCTTCAGAAACCGTCAGTGAGATCGTGAGGCGGAGGTAGCGTCCGTGGACGAGGCCTGCGCTACGGAGTCACGAGTCGGTGCCTCACCAGGGAATCGACGTTCAGGGCGAAGAGGCCGAGGTGCGACGCGGAGTACAGGATGCCGCCGTCCGAAGCCAGGGCGGTGGCTCCGGTTCCGGGCAGCGCGAACTCCAGAACCCCGGTGAGCGGATCCCATCCGCAGATCGTTTCGGCGTCGCAACTGACCAGCAAGGTGACGCGGCCCGGCAGGGAGATGGTGGTCAGTGCCTCGACCGGTGCGCGGTGGCCGCGCAGGGGGTCGGCCGCGGGCCGGCCGGTGACGGGATCCCAGAGCAGGATGTCCTGGTCGGCCCCGCCGCTGGCGAGCAGCGTGCGCCCGTCGGACAGCGGCACCGGGCAGAGCGCCAGCACCGGGCCCGAGTGGCCGCTGAGCTCCGTGACCGGGGTGGCCGTCAGCGCATCGATGAGCCGGACGGCGTGATCGTCGCCGCCGCTGGCGAACAACTGCCGCCCGTCGGCCACCGATAGCGACGTCAGGACTCGGACCCGTCCGTCGTGCTGGGTGCCGTGTCGACGATCGTGCAGGCCGCGCTCGGACACCTGGAAGGTCAGGACGCTGCGGCCGGCCGCCACCCCCAGGATGGTTGGCCGGTCAGCCGCGTGAACCGACGCGAGGGCGGTCACCGGTGCGGTCTTGCGTCCGGAGGATCCGTCCAACCGGAAAGCGTTCCATCCGACCGCCATACCCAGGGGGAGCAGCCGGGGGGTCTGGGCCGTGCGACCCGGGCGTCCGTGCACATCGCCGGTGACGGGATCCAGCAGCTGGACTGTCCGCCCGCTACCGGCAGCGAGCAGGTGCCGCCCGCCAGGCAGCATCACCGCGGCGACCGCAGCCGAATCCGTGAACCAGGTGAGCTTTCCGGTCTGGACGCGAACGCGAGTGCCGGTCAACGTTCCGTCGGAAGCGTTCCAGAGCCGGACCAGCTCATCCCGGCCGACGGTGGCCAGGAGGGCAGGCCCGCCCGGTCCGGCGGCCGGCACGAAAGCGATGTCTGACACCGCTGTTGCCAGCTCGTCGACCACCTGCTCCCGGGGGGTGGTGGCCGCGGGTACGCCGATCATCGGCCCGGTCGGGAGACTGGCGAATGCTTCCTCCCCGAGGCTCCAGATCCGCACCTGGCCGTCGGCCTCGGCCGTGGCCAGCAGAGTGCGTCCGTCATCCAGGGAGACGTCGGTCACGGCCCGAACCTCGCTGGTGCAACCGACCAAGTGCTCCGTGGCGGGCCTCCCGCTTCCTGCGGTCCGCCCGGCCTCCGGATCCCCGAGTGTGACGCTCTGCAGATTCAGCTTCGCTCCCCGGGCGACGACGAGCAGCGCGCGACGGCCCAGCATGGGCACCACGAACGCGCGGTCGGCCTTCGCACTGGTGATGTGCCCGCGGCCGGGCTCATCCACATCGGTGACCATGCCGGTGGCGGGTTCCCAGATCAACGCCGTCCAGCCGATGAAGGTGCCGATCACGGCGAGCGCCTGCTGACCGTCGGTCAGCGTGATCGTGGCCAGCGACCGCACCTGGATGAAGAGCGGGCCCAGAGCACCGGGGATGTCGTTGGCGGGTTCGCCGGTCAGCGGGTCACGGATGTGCAGGACACTTCTGTGAAACGGTCCTTTCCCGTAGGTGATGAGGAACGTTCGTCCGTCCGGGAAAGGCAGGGCGGCGAGCGCATCCAGGGGCCCCTCGGCACCGATCAGCGGTTCGCCGACGACGGTGGCGGTGAGCGGGTCCCAGAGCCGGACTGTCCGATCGTCGCCGGCGGAGGCCAGCAGGGTGCGCCCGTCCGGGAGGGGCACGGCCGCCAGGGCGCGGACGGGTGCCGTGTGGCCGTGCATCGGTTCGCCGACGGCGGTGGCGGTGAGCGGGTCCCAGAGCCGGACTGTCCGATCGTCGCCGGCGGAGGCCAGCAGGGTGCGCCCGTCCGGGAGCGGCACGGCCGCCAGGGCATGCACGGGTGCCGTGTGGCCGAGCATCGGCTCGCCGACCGAGGCGGCTGCGGTCGGTGCCCAGAGCCGGACCGTGGTGTCATCGCCGGCGGAGGCCAGCAGGGTTCGCCCCTCCTGGAGCTGGACGGCGCACAGGACGTTGACCGGACCGCGATGACCGACCAGGACGACGTGCAGGGACTCATACTGCATCCGCGCCCAGGGCATCGTCCGAGAGGGGCGGATCGCTCGGACCGGTCCGGCCCGGAGCGGGCCCAGAACGGTGGCATGGAGCTCCGCCACCCGCGAGCCTGGGGTGCGGTTTCTGATGTGGCCGAGCAGGACGGAGCGACGTCCGGCCCAGCGTTCGTCCTTCGGCCGCCAATCCCGGCCCACGATATATGAACTGAAACTCGGCGAGTCGAGCCATTTCGCCGCAACCGCACCCGGTCTGCGGTCGTCATCCATGGTGGCGACACCGGTGAGGCGGGCGGTGGCGATGGCGCGGACGGGTTCGCGGTGTTCCACCGGGAGCAGTCCGAGCAGGTGCTGCGCCCGCAGGATTCCCGAGATCTGCGGGGGCAGGTCGGGCCGCCCGAACGCGGTGCGCAGCACCTCGGCGGCGAGGACCGCGGGGTCGAGATGGTCGAGCAGTTGCGGGGTGTCGGCCAGCAGGTCCCAGGCATTGGCCTCGCCGGCGTGGTTGGCCAGGTGGAAGACGAGGTAGGCGTTGGGTGCGTTCGGAAGCGCGCGGCTCGCAGTGACGGTCAGCGCCGCGGTGATGAGCCGGTGCTGCTCGGCCAGAGGTGACTCGATCGAGCCCCCGAGGAAGTGCTCGGCGAAGGTCCGGTGCGTGAGCCGGAAGACGCTCTGACCGTGCTCGGCGTCCACCATCACGTAGGGGGCTGCCGCCAGCAGCAGGTTGTCGATGTCCTGCTCGCTCACCGCGGGACCGTCATGCAGCGCGTTCGCGACCGTCACCCAGGTCCGGTCGATCCGCGGCAGGCCACGGCCGGCGGCAAGGGCGAGGGCCTGCAGGAGCGGCCGCGTGGCCGGGTGCGCGCCGGCCAGACGTTCCACCGCGGCCGCGAACAGCGCGCGGTGATCTCCGGAGAGCAACTCGACGAGATCGGCCCGTCGGGACGGGGACAGCACAGCCGGGTCGGCGATCAATTCGTGGACGGCGAGGCGGGCGTAGAGGAAATGCTGATTCCGGGCCCGGATCTGCTCCGCGACATCGGTGATGGTCGCGTCGCTGATGTCGAGGTCGGTGGATCGGCGGGCCGCGCTCAGCCGCTGCACGACGTACCGCGCCACCGCGTCGGGATCACGTCGCACGAGGATCCGGTCAGCCTCCGGGCCGAGCGCATCGAGGATGTCCTCGTTCTCCGGCTCGGGCAGGTCCGGGCCCTCTTCGGTCGAGGTGCGCGTCCCGACGACGATGCGTACGCCGTCCAGGGCGGATAGCCGGCGAAGGACGGCACCGGCGACCGTGATCGGCGACTGGGCCTCGTCCAGGGCATCGACCAGTACGGTGAACGGGCGCCGGCGCTCGGCCAGCGCTTGCAGGATCCGCTCGATGTTGCCGCCGAGCTCCAGTCCGGCGTGATAGTCGATCTCCACCGCGGCGGCGAGCCGGGTGACGAGTTCTGCGACGGTCGTCCCGGTGAGGTGGATGACGGCGTCGAACCGGAGATCGTCCGGGAATTCCCCCTCCGGTGCCGCCTTCAGCAGACCGCTCGTGATCAGCGGGTCACGAAGTCCGGGCGTGCTGTGCACCAAGACGTGCCCGAGCAGGGCCGACTTGCCCGAGCCGGCGCGGCCGGTGACCACGAGCATGCCCTGAGCATGGGCGCGCAGCCAGCCGGCGATCTGCGAGCGCTCCTCGGAACGGCCGACGAAATACCAGGCGGGCTGGCCGAGTTCGGCTTGATCGGCGCCTTGGGCTTTCGGCAGGAAGTGAAGTCTCTCGTCCGGCGACAGCGTGGTCACGAACCGCTGGATCTCGGCGTAGACGTCCATGGCCGCCGCGACCGGTGCGGGCAGGCGCCGCGCCCGCACCAAGGGCGGCACTCGGTTCAGCCGGACGTTGTGCACGATCCCGAAGGTCAACCTCTCGTCCAGCTGCCTGAGCAGATCGTGCAGAGCGATGGTGTCGTCGCAGTCGGTGTAGGAGGCCAGCGCCTCACCCATCGCCTGGCGGAATTCGCCCAGGTGCCCCACGCCGTCCGGCGCCCCGACCCCGATGACGGCGAAACGGCTCGGCGGCTGGGGTTGGCGCAACAATTCCGAGTGCAGCAGATTGGCGAACCTTTCGGCTCCACACGCCTCGATCACCACGATCGTCCACGATTCGCTGTCGCCGGCGCGCCGCCGCCATTCGGCTCCAATGAAACCGGCCAGCTTCCCCGGCATCACGCCTCCCTCGTCCATCGACTCGGGGGTCTCGTAGGTGGCCAACCACGCGCCGTCGGGATTGGCCTCGCCGTGCCCGACCCAGAACAGCACCGAGTTGCGCGAGGCCGGAGGATCGGACCAACTGCGCAGCCGGCGATCCACGACGGTCACCGTTCGTGCCTCGTCGGCCGCCACCTCCCAGGCGTTCAGCCGGCCGCCCAGGACGACGAAGAGCTCCGCGACCAGTTGAGCCTCGTGGTCGGCCTCCAGGCTTGGGTGCCGTTCGTAGTCGCCGATCGGTACGGTGACGATGTCGAACACGCCATCACCCGCCGCGCGGTTGACGAGCCGCAGGTCCGCGTCGGTGTCGCCGGGCAGGCTCATGTCAGGTCGCCCAGCGGCACCGCGAGCACCAGATCGGTGACGGCGGACAGACCGCCGGTCTTTACCTCGACCCGATAGAGACCGGGGCGGGTCACCCGGGTCCTCGCCCTCAGGCCGTCGCCGTCGCGGCCCGGCAACGGCTGGGCCACGGCACGGCCGCTGGCCGCGTCGGTCACTCGGCAGACGACGGCGGCCGGGTCGTCGCAGCCGGTCACCCGGATGTCGAAAGAGTCTGCCACGGCGACCATGTCGGGGACGGCCAGCCCCAGGTGCCGGACTCCGGCCAGCCAGGGCCCCTTCTCCCGGGCCGTGATCTGGGCACAGACGTGAGCGATGCCCTCGACCCGGGCGGCCAGCGCGCCGTGGGTCTGGGGAAGGTGCAGGGGATCGGAGCCGGGCGGACTGGCCGCCTCGCGGTACACGGTGCCGTCTCCGCCGCGGTCCTCGCGGCCCACCCCGCCGTCGGGCCCGGGGCCGGGCGTGAGGGTGTACGGGTGGGTGGTGATGACGCCGTCAGCGAGGATCAGCGACTGCATCGTCTCCTGGTCCACCCCGACGACGGGCCGCAGTACCGCCGATCCGGAGATGCCGCCCGCGCCGAGCAGACGCTCACGGCGAACGAACGACTCGGTGGCCAGTTCCCCGTCGCCACCGATCGCGACGACATCCGAGGCGGTGAGTTTGCGAGCCGAGGTCCTCTCGTCGACGCACCGGTAGGAGGGCAGCAAGTCGTACAGGCCGGGAAGCGAGCCGGCGAGGGTCCGCAGCCGTCGGCGGGGCATCGGCAGCGGAGCACCCCGCCCCGTGCTCAACAGGTGCGCGGCCTTCACCGATCCGTAGAAGGGTGTCCCCAACGTCACCAGCGCGCGCACGGACGAACTCCAGCCGAGGACCTCGGTGAAGTAGCCGGCGACGAGCCCGCCCATGGAATGCGCGACCAGCAGGAGCTTGGCATCGGGGTGACCGGCAGGATGGGCGCGCCACCGGGTCAGATGACGATCGGCCGCGCGAGAGAGCATCTCGGCGCTGTGCTCGACCGAAAGCCGCCAGTCGTAAGGGAATTCCAGCACGGCATCGGGATGTGCGGCGACCTGTCGAGCCCTGGTCGCGATCGCGGTGTACGGCTCGAACCCGCGCAGCCCCGGGGCGAAGGCCGGAAACTGCAGCAGTCTTCGGGCCACGACCCGGTCGCAGTGACCCGATCGCTCCTCGTCGGTCACCATGAGGCGATCGAGTGATCGTCCGCTCGTCCACGCCTGGACGTACCACCCGACATCGGCCAGACCCCACAGCGTTCGGCCCGTTGCGGCCTCGACGAGTTCGCTGCCCATGATGCCAGGCAAGATGATGACGGCGTCCCGACCATCGGGATCCACACTTGTCATGGCCCGCCCCCGTCGACATCAGTGCTCGACCGAAACCACACACCTTACTCCCGGCCGCCCGGAAGAGTTCTTGATTCTGACTCCCTCATGGAGGTCATGGACGGTTCCCGGATTCGGGGTCCGCTGCAGGCAGATTGATCAGAGGTGGCCGAGCGAATGCAGTATTTTCGTGGCCGCCTGTGCGATTGCCGCGACGTCCTCCATCGACGTGTGGATGATCCGCAATGACTTGCGCAGGATACCGACGTCGGGATTCGCCTTTGTCGCCTCACGCTCTGCACGGGCCACGTTCTCCTGGGCAGTTGCCGCATCGGTTCCATCGATCCGGCCATCGCTCAGTTCAGCCTCGATGAGGGATCGAAGACGCCGAATCTCCATCAGCACGGTAGCGGCATCGAAATCCGGGCCCGAGGTCGCGTTGCCCGTGCCGGAGATGTTGACGCCGCCGCTGATGTCCCCGGCCGCCTGCACACCCGAATTAGGGCTGTTCTCGTTGTGGAAAGTGGGGGACACGGATTCCTCCTTCGGTTGAACGGATTCGCTGGACGGTTCGTCGATGACCTCTGCCTCGACGATCCGGTCGTCATCTACTGCCTGCTCGTATCTAGGGGCCGGCACGGTCGAATCATGGCTCGTCAGATCGATGTCTCCGGCCTCCAAGGCGCGCACATCCACCACGGACGTCTCGGAGGAGGGCCCCTGTAAGGAATGTAGCGCCGGATGGAATGCGTCGAGGAAGGTGCGGTAACTATCTCGCCGGGCCCGATCGAACCATAGCGCGCCGTCAGCGGCGACTCCCTCCAAGATTTGGGTGGCTGTGTCAATTCCGGACGCCTCCTCCTGCAGCCGAACCACTTCCCGCTGATCATGGGCGAAGAGGGTGGCGTCCTCGTTCCCAAGGAGGTTGGCGCTGGCCGCGACGGCAATTTCTGTAGCGTTGTTGAGTTGAACGGTCAGCTCCTTGCCCACCATCACCACGTTTGAGGCTTCGCGCAGAGTCTGCTCTGTGCTTTCCCGCTGCTGACCGGGCTGTACTGGGTCATTGTCCGGGGTTTGGCCGGGGGCCGCGGTGTCCCTCTGCGCAGGCGCCATTTCGTTGACCAGAACCATGGAGATCGATTCATAGCGAAAATTGCCGCGCACCTCCTTGCCGAGGCGGCCGGTGGCGAAGTCCAGGTGAATCTCAAGATGCCTAGAACCTACTTGAGTCAGCAGGAACACCTTGACTGAGTAGTGGCGGAACCGGGCCGGGCGGCCTGGATAGCGGGCCACGTCGCTGTCGGGAGCGCCCTCGTTCAGCACGACATTCCAGTGCAAGTCCTGCAGCGCTAGGTGGTGAACCCAGACGGCATGGGCGAGTGCGTATCGCATGTCCTCCTCCAGCCATGCGGCCATCTCCTCGTCGCTGGGGCGATCCCGCAGGAGTTTCAAGACCCTGCGGTAATTGTTCTCCTGGTCACGCTCCTCCAGTTGGTAGATCTGCTCTAAGGCCTGCGTCCCCGTTAATCGGAGGACCCATGGGAGCCAGGTGATCCACAACAGCCAAAGGGCTCCACCCACGAAGACCACCCCAAGGCCCGCGTTGCCGGGCGCCCCCAGCCACAACCGGCTGAGGGCCCAGAGGGCGGCCAGCCCGCCAAGGCCCACGCCGAGGGCCTGACCTGCCTTGACGGCAGTCGGCCGACGCGGTTTCCGGTAATCGAAGAAGTGCTCCGACTGCCACGCATGGAGGAGATCCTCCGCCTGATGGATCATCCGCCAGATGAGCCGGCCCGGCTGGAGAACGGCGTCCTCGTCGCTGATGTACGTCACGGTGGTCTCGGTGGCCAGAGTCCATCGGATTCCCGCTGTGTGCTGCAACCAGCGCTCCAGGGCATCCTCGTCGTCGGGGCAAACGGCGACGAAAACGGCGTCGTACAGAGTGGACACGAAATGAGCAAAGAATCGCTGTTGGCGGGCGGAGGCCCCCGGCTGCGGGGGTGATTGTGGCCATGGCTGCCGCAGTGGTTCGAAGCGCCGTAGCTGGACCAGATGACGTTCGCCCTCCAGTCGCCCGGCGACGAGGGCCCCTAAGGCCAGGGCGACCCCGACGATGCCGATCGGTAGCGCCAGCCAGGCCGATGACGAACTCGCCGCAACGGCTGCCTCGACAAACCTGCTCAAGCCGAACAGGAGCAGGAGACCGGCTCCTACGGCTGCTCCGATCTCGCGGATGCCGCGGACGGGAGGTGCGGCGTGGGTGATTCTGGGGGTGGCAGGGTCGTGCAGGAAGAAGAGCGGGACGCGGCGCTCCCGGTCGGCCCTGGGGTCGTGAGATTGCCTTGGGCTTTCCCGAGCCACTCGCAACTCGGTCAGCTGCTTGTCGAGGGTGGCTGTTTCCAGTCCGGAGAGGAGTATTGCGCAGTGCACATCGATGAGCTCCCGGACATCGTCCGGGAGCTCATCGAACTTCTTCATGGGGTGGGATGGCCGAGCGTTGCCGATCGCCTCGGCGGGGTACACACCGAACCGCAGGAGATCGTCGATGAACCGAACCCCCGCGTTGAAGCGGTCGTGCTGTTCGGGGGTCGCCGCGATAGCCGCGGAAATCTGCTCCCAGCGAAACTCATGGATCGGCTTGCCACTGATCAGGGCGATGACATAGCAAAAACTCGATTCCGACGTGCGCTCGCCCTGTGCGTGGATTTCTTCGATTAATTCTGCGGCGGCCCGCGGAACATGGGACGCGAGAAGCCGTCTTGCTTGGCGCAGTTTGTCCTGGGGAGACTCCGGGCTGGCCGCGTTGATCGTGACGTTCCCGTGTATGGCACCATTCGACTGGACGCCGTAGTTCGGAGAATTTCGATTAGAGAAAGACGCCACATCGTCCTCCCGACCCCGTACAGCCAACGGTGCAGAGTTCGTCACTGCCGTTTCGACAGCACCAGCGATATACTCGCGGCACAAGTCTTGCATAGCCGGGCGCATTGCGCGGAGCTTTTGCCGGCTCAGCGGTGGCAACCGTGTTGGGCGTTGACCAGACCAGGGCCTGCAGGTGCCCGAAGGTCCGAGCGCGTCAGGCGCGCGGTTTGCGAGCGGTGGATGCCTACGTCTGCCAGTGAGCGCTGCGGCGGTGCTGCCGGCACGGGAAGCACACTCTTTGGGTTGCTTCGTTGCCATTTCCCGATGTCATGGGTCGTTCACTACTACGCTGTGCTGCATTGCTCGTAGCGGCGTGTACTCGTTGAGACGTAGACGGGAAGCGACACGGTGATGCGCATCTTCTGGTATGGCAGGCCAAGTGGGTCTTGGGCTATTGGTGGTCAGGATTAGCTGGTGCGAGCGCGATCAAAGTCGGATAAATTAACACGGGGCTGACCGGTCATCAACAGCCAACAGCGGCTCACTACCTTGATGTTGCTCATGGCGGTCATTCGGGACGTTGTTCTGCGTGGCCCCGACGACAACTTGCGACGAACTGCCGTCGACTTCGACAAGATCACGCTCGCCCGAAACAAGCTGCTACTTAGCAACCTTGGGCGGCTGCGCGTCAAATTATCGGACCGGTTGGCCATGATCAACTGCCGATGCTTTGAAGGTGTTCAGGACGGCACTCGGGGATTTGTGGTCGGCCGTCGAGCCCTTCTGCGAGGAAGTTTCTGCTGACGAAATCCGTCTGCTGGCCGGGCGACGAGTTCCGCAGTCTTCGTTCCCCAGCCGTACCAGCCACGGCACAGTACGTACGCGGAGATGACGATCATCACGAGAACGAAATCGACCCACCCCGCCGCGCGCGCCTCAGGCACATCACCGACCGCCACGGCGAAAACGACGAGCGCGGCTTTCTGGGCGATGACCAGCTCCCACACGCCCGGTCGCGCACGCGGCGCCAGGGCGAGAATGACGAACAATCCGGCGAAGACCAGGTAGGCGGACGTCCGCCAGGCCTCCACGAAGATCCGGTCATCGGCCGCGTCACTCATGATCGCGACACCGTTGGCAAATGCGCCGATGGTCGCCACCGCTGCCAGGACGAGCAGCCAGCGGCCAATCCTGTCCGCGAGAACTGTGGGCCTATTGCCGGGGTGGGTGCTGTTCTCTGAACTCATGACAACTCCTGTGTGTTGGCAAAGCGGTGCTACGGGAATGGCTTTCGATGGCTGCCGCGCGGTTCGGACCGCTCCGGTCACTGCGGCGGACCCTCCAGCGCACGTCGATTGGTGCCGCACACTCCTGGTTACGTACTATTACTTGCGTTACAAGGTATAACACCACAACGAGGCGTCGTCAAGAGGGGTCAGTGATACCGTCTAACGAAACCTTGAGCATCTAGTTGTACGGCTGGGAAGGCGGCAGGCCATGTCGGACGCAGACACGGCGGGCCCACGTGAGCGTTACCGCGCCCGGATGCGGACCGAGATCAAAGGCCACGCGTGGGAGCAGATCGCTACGGCGGGGGTGTCCGCGCTCTCGCTCAACGCGATCGCCAAGCAGATGGGTATGAGCGGACCTTCGCTCTACCGGTACTTCGCCAACCGCGACGCACTCATCACCGAGCTCATCGCCGACGCGTATCGGAGCCTCGCCGACACCTTTCGCTCGGCCGCCGCCGAGTCCGGCGCCGACCTGACCACGTTGGCGCACGCCCTGCGCCGATGGGCCCAGGACGACCCACAGCGGTACTTCCTCGTCTACGGCACGCCCGTCCCCGGCTACCACGCACCCGACGACGTCACTGCGGTCGCATCGGAGATCATGACGCCGCTGCTCGACGCCTGCGCCGCACTGCCCTCAGGCCACCCCACGACAGCGTTCGAGACACACCTCGAGGGTCACCGGCAGTGGGCGAGCGGACACCCCGCCTCGCCCGCGGCCCTGCATCGGGCCCTGATCTTCTGGACCCAACTGCACGGCATCCTGTCCCTGGAACTCGCCGGCCACTTCACCGGAATGGACTTCGACCCCGCCCAACTCTTTGACGCCGAACTGGCCAGGCTCTCGACACCGTGAGGTGACGCAGCACGGATCTCACGGAATCGAGGACGGCCTCAGCCGAGACGGCGAGGCCGGCGCCTCCTACCCTGCTGCTCATGCCCGCCCCGCGCCTGCATCGTGTCGCCGTCCTCGTGCTCGAAGGGGCCAAACCCCTCGATGTCGGCATTCCGTCCCAGGTGTTCACGACCCGGGCGAGCATGCCGTACACGGTGCGGGTCTGCGGCGCGGCCCCGGGACTCGTGACCGGCGGCGACGGCCTGTCCTACCACGTCGCCGACGGTCTCGAGGCGCTGACCTGGGCCGAAATGATCTTCATTCCGGGCTACCGGTTCCCCGACCGCGACGACCCGCCGCCCGTCGTCGTCCAGGCCCTGATCACCGCCCACGATCGCGGCGCGCGGCTGGCCGCCATCTCCACCGGCGCCTTCGCCCTGGCCGCCACCGGCCTGCTCGACGGCAAAAGAGCCACCACCCACTGGCATTACACGCAGGCGCTGCGGGCGAAGCATCCGACCGTCATGGTGGACGAGAACGTGCTGTTCGTCGACGAGGGCAGCGTCTTGACCTCAGCCGGCGCCGCGTCGGGCATCGACCTGTGCCTGCACATCCTGCGCGGGGATCTCGGCGTGGCGGCCTCGAACCACGCGGCCCGGCGCCTGGTCGCGGCTCCCTATCGCAGCGGTGGCCAGGCACAGTACGTGCCGCGCAGCGTGCCTGAGCCGCTCGGCGAGCGGTTCGCCGCCACTCGCGAATGGGCCCTGCACCGGCTCGACCAACCTCTCACCCTCGTGATGCTGGCCCAGCATGCGGCCGTGTCCCCGCGCACCTTTTCGCGGCGGTTCATCGAAGACACCGGCAGCGCCCCGATGCAGTGGGTGCTGCGCGCCCGCATCGACATGGCCCGCGAGTTGCTGGAACTCTCCCAGCGTGGCATCGAGCAGATCGCCGCCGACGTCGGTCTCGGCACCGGGACGAATCTGCGGCTGCACTTCCAGCGCATCCTCGGCACCACACCGAGCGCCTACCGCCGCACCTTCACCCAGGGCGAATAGCTGCACCGCAAGCCTTGTCAGGTCGCACGGGACCTTCGCATGGAGGGTCGAGCCGTGGCGCAATCCTTGCGAACCGTGGCGTGTCCGCCGGTGTTCGCGGCGCCCGTCGCTTGCGAGGCTGCAGGTGACCCGAAAGGAGAACCTCATGACTCGTATCGCGATCAACGGCTTCGGCCGCATCGGGCGCAATGCCCTGCGCGTGCTTCTGGAGCGCGACAGCAAGCTCGAGGTCGTCGCCGTCAACGACCTCACCGAACCCGCCTCCCTTGCGAGGCTTCTCGCCTTCGACACCACCGCCGGCCGGCTCGGCCGCCCGGTGACCGTCGACGGAGACACGCTCGTCATCGACGGCCACCGGATCAGGGTGCTCGCCGAGCGCGATCCCGCGCAGCTGCCCTGGGCCGAGCTGGACGTCGACCTCGTTCTCGAATCGACCGGCCGCTTCACCTCGGCCAAGGCCGCCCGTGCGCACCTCGACGCGGGCGCGAAAAAGGTTCTGGTCAGCGCCCCTTCGGACGGTGCCGACGTCACCCTGGCTTTGGGCGTCAATACGGACGCCTACGACCCGGCCACGCACACGGTCATCTCCAGTGCCTCCTGCACCACGAACGCGCTGGCCCCGCTAGCCGGGGTGCTCGACGAACTGGCCGGCATCGAACACGGCTTCATGACCACGGTGCACGCGTACACCCAGGAGCAGAACCTCCAGGACGCCCCGCACCGGGACGCCCGACGCGCCCGCGCCGCCGCCGTCAACATCGTGCCGACCACCACGGGTGCCGCCAAAGCCATTGGCCTGGTGCTGCCGAACCTGGCCGGGAAGCTGTCGGGCGACTCGATCCGGGTTCCCGTCCCGGTGGGCTCGATCGTCGAACTCAACACCACGGTGGCCCGCGACGTGACCCGCGACGACGTGCTGGCCGCCTACCGCGACGCGGCGGCCGGGCCACTGGCCGGCATCCTCGAGTACTCCGATGACGCGCTCGTCTCGTCCGACATCACCGGCAACCCGGCCTCGGCCATCTTCGATTCGCTGCTCACCCGCGTTGACGGCCGTCACATCAAGGTGTCCGCCTGGTACGACAACGAGTGGGGCTTCTCGAACCGGGTCATCGACACGCTCGAGCTGCTCGCCGCCGGCTGAGCGAGCCGCCGTCCCGAGCCGTCCCGACCTGCAGCGACCTACAGCGACCCCGAAGTCCGCCCTTGACAGGATTTCCTGTCAAGGGCATGGTGAAGCGGTGCTCGAGATCGATGTCCTCGACGAACCGGCCGCGGTCGCCGCCGCTCTGGACCCGCGGCGCTCCCGGCTGCTCGCCGAACTGGCCAGGGAGCCGGCCTCCGCCGCCGTTCTCGCCTCCAGGCTCGGCGTCTCGCGCCAGCAGCTCGGCCATCACCTGCGGGCGCTGGAGGACCAGGGTCTCGTCGTCGAAGTCGACCGGCGGCGGCACGGTGGGCTCACCGAGCGGGTCCTCGCGGCCAGCGCGGCCGCGTACGTCGTGTCCCCGGCGGCTCTCGGGACTGCGGCCGCGGACCCCGCTCGGATTGGCGACCGGATGTCGGCCGCCTATCTGATCGCGCTCGCTGCGCGTGCGGTCCGAGAGGTCGGTCAGCTGGTGCGCGCTGCCGAGCGCGCCGGCAAGCGGCTGCCGACCCTGTCGATCGACGCCGACGTGCGCCTCGCCTCACCCGAACACCGCGCCGCCCTCGCCGCCGAGCTCGCCGAGACGGTCCGCCGGATCGCCGCGAAGTACCACGACGAGTCCGCCGAGGACGGCCGCTGGTACCGCGTCATCGCCGTCAGCCACCCTCGCCCTGCCGGGAAGGAAGCCAGCAATGAGTGAGCACGAGCGCGCCATCCATCTGTCCGTGGAGGTCCCCGGGACGCCGGAGCAGGTGTGGGAGGCGATCGCCACCGGTCCCGGCATCACCTCATGGTTCGTCCCCCACCAGGTCGAAGGGCGCGAAGGCGGAACGGTGCGAATGGATTTCGGCCCTGGCTTCGGGGAGGTCACGGCGACCGTCACGGCCTGGGAGCCGGGGCACCGCGTGGTGTTCGAAGGCGAGGGCGACCGAGCGCTGGCCCACGAGTGGGTCGTTGAGGCGCGCGACGGCAGCAGCTGCGTCGTGCGGCTCGTCGTCAGTGGCTTCGGGCCGGGCGCCGACTGGGACGCCGAGTACGACGGCCTGTCCAACGGCTGGCAGATCTTCCTGCACAACCTGCGGCTCTACCGCACCCACTTCGCCGGGCAGTACGGGCGTGCGATCATCCCCACCCGGATGACTGCCGGTCCGAAGGACGCTGCCTTCTCCCGGCTCTGCGACGCGCTCGGCGTGCCGGATGACCTTCATGAGGGTGACCGGCTGCAGTCCGCAGGCCCTGGCGTGCCGGCACTGTCCGGAATCGTTGAGGGCGTCCAGACCACCGATACCAGCCGGACGTACTTCCTGCTGCTGGAGGAACCCGCGCCGGGCACGGCGTTCCTCACCGCGGAGGGGTCTGACGACGCCGTCGCGATCAGCTTCTACCTTTACCTGTTCGGCGAGGCCGGTGCGGCAGTCAAGGACGAGTGGACCGCTCGGCTCGCCGACCGGTTCCCGCAGCCGGACGTCGCCTCCTGAGCCCGGCCGTGCCGGTGTAGCCGGCACCGGGCCTTGCTCACCCTTTTTACACAGGTTGAACGTTCGCCGGATACAGCGCATACGTGCTGGTAGCGGCTTTTGTCGCTTTGTAGCCGTTGACGGCACTATTGCCGCTATTTAGTTTGTTGGCCCAACCGACCAATCTGTGGCGCGTGCCACACGGGAGGGCTCGTGAGGCTATGGACACCCCGGTGCTGACGTCCGGTGGAGCGACCGCTGACCAGTTGGCCGTCCGGCGTCACAACCTGTCGCTCGTCCTGTCGCACCTGCGCCGCAGCGGCCCTCGGTCGCGAGCCCGGATCGCCGATGAGACCGGCCTGAACAAGGCCACCGTGTCGAGCCTGGTCGCCGAACTCACCGAGCGCGGGCTGGTCGAGAAGGGTGAAGCCGAACGCGGCGGGGTCGGGCGACCGGGGCAGGCCATCCGGCTGAACGGCGGCCATCACTTCGCCGTCGGCTCGGAGATCAACGTCGACTACGTCTCCGCGTTGGCAATGAATCTCCAGGGTGAGGTGGTCAGCGAGCGACGCATTCCGCTGGACACCGCACGCCTGGAGCGGGCGGTGGTGCTGAGGCAGTTGGTCGCGATCATCACCGGTCTGGTCGATCGGCTCCAGGCGACCGGCTCTCGTCCGGTCGGCGTGACCGTTGCCGTCCCGGGGCTGGTCGAGTCCGCGACCGGAACCGTGGTCATCGCACCCAACCTGGGCTGGTGCCAAGCGCCGATCCTCCAGGAGCTCACCGCCTTGCTGGGCTGGCTGATGTTGCCGATCCACCTCGACAACGAGGCGAACCTCGCCGCCCTGGCCGAACTGCAGACCCGGTGCGACAACGACTCCGGCCATCTGCTGCTCCTGACCGGCGCGGTCGGGGTCGGCGGCGGGCTGGTCAGCGGCGGTCAGCTGATCCGGGGCAGCCAGGGCTTCGCCGGCGAGGTCGGACACATGCAGATCGACCCCGGCGGAAAGGCCTGCGGATGCGGTCATCGTGGCTGCTGGGAGACGGTGATCGGGCTCAACGCGTTTCTCTCCCGCGCGGCCGATCCCGAGGATCCGGTCCGTGATCCGGCCCTCGACGTGCTGCAGCGGCTTGAGGAAGTCGTCGCCCGCGCGAGCGTCGGCGACGGCCGGACACTGGCGGCGCTCGAGGCCACCGGCATCTGGATGGCGCGTGGAGCCGGTCTCCTGGTCAACCTCTTCAATCCCGAAATTATTGTTCTGGGAGGATATTTCGCTGTTCTTGGTCCCTGGCTGACCGATCCGCTGCGGGCCGCGCTGCCAGAGCGGGTCTTCGCTCCGGAGGCCGGTGGCTGCCGCCTGGAACTGTCCCGGCTCGGGTTCTCCGCCGCCGACCGGGGTGGGGCGCTGCGGGCGCTCTCGCTGGTCTTCGCCGATCCTGCCGGGGTGAGCGGGCCCAACCGCTCCTTCGTCCCCCCGTCGGGGTTCTCCCAGGAAAAGAGGTTCTCGTGACGAACGTGACGGCTGATCGAGTCGGCTTGTGGTTGATCGGAGCCCGGGGCTCCGTCGCGACCACCGTCGTCCTCGGCGCTCTGGCGGTCCGCAGTGGCCTGGCCGGCTCCACCGGGCTCGTCGGGTCCTTGCCCGAGATCGCCCAGGCCGGTCTGCCCGACCTGGACCGACTCGTCTTCGGTGGGCACGACATCAGCGCCGAACCGCTGACCAAACGGGCCGAGGCGCTGGCCCGTCAGGGCGTGGTACCGGCGGTTCTGCCGGCCGCCCTGGATCAGGAGCTCCAGGTCGTCGAGCGACGACTGCGGCCCGGGATTGACCCGCACTCCGACGAACCGCAGTCGCAGGCGATCGAGCGCGTGAGCCAGGATCTGATCGCGTTCCGCGAGGAGCACCGCCTCACCCGGGTGGTTGTCGTCGACGTGTCGAGCACCGAGCCGCCGGTCGAGATCGTGGCCGGACCGCTCACCGAGGTCGACCTGCTGGAGGCGGCGCTGGCCGCCGGGCAGGCACCGCTGCCACCGAGTTCGGCGTACGTCCTGGCGGCCTATCGGGCCGGGTGCTCGGTGGTCTCGTTCACGCCCAGCCCGGGGCCCCGACTGCCGGTACTGGTGGAGCTCGCGGCGAGGTTACAGCTGCCGTGGGCCGGCTCGGACGGGAAGACCGGGGAGACCCTGCTCAAGTCCGCATTGGCGCCGATGTTCACCACCCGGGCCCTCGACGTCCGGTCCTGGGCGTCGTACAACATGCTCGGCGGGGGAGACGGGGCCACCCTCTCCGACCCCAAGGCGGCCGCGAGCAAGGCCGTGAGCAAGAGCCGGGGTCTGGAGGCGATGCTCGGGTACCCGGTGGACGGGCCGATGCACATCGACTACGTCCCTGCCCTCGGGGACTGGAAGACCGCGATGGACCACGTCACCTTCGAGGGCTTCCTCGGCACCCGGATGTCGGTGCAGATCACCTGGAACGGCTGCGACTCGGCGCTGGCCGCGCCCCTGGTACTCGACCTGGCCCGACTGCTCCTGCGGGCGCACGAGGCGGGTCGCCGCGGTCCGCAGACGGCCCTCGGCTTCTTCTTCAAGGACCCGGCCGGCAGCGACGAGCACCGCCTGTCCGAGCAGTGGCGAGCGCTCGTCGACTGGTGTCAGGACCTGGGGGTCGACGGATGAGGGCCCGCGACGCGGCGATCCTGGTCCGGTTACCCGCCGCGCTGAGTGTTCCCGGGGACACTCTGGCCGGAATGTCGTCGTCGGCCTCGGGGATCGTCCTCGATCGGCGGCTCGCGATGCCGGCCGCGTCAATGCTCCTCTACTGGTCCGGGATGGCGCTCAACGACTTCGCCGACCGGGATCTCGACCGGGTCGAGCGACCGGAGCGGCCGATCCCGTCCGGCCGGGTCCACCCGGGCGAGGCGCTGGGGTTGGCCGCCGGCCTGTCCGTGGCCGGGGTGGCCACGGCCGCCTGGGCCGGTGGCCGCCCGGCCGCGGGCGCCGCGCTCGCCCTCGTGTCCACCATCTGGGCCTACGACCTCGTGCTCAAGAACGGTCCGGCCGGGCCCGCCGCGATGGCCACCGCCCGGGCCCTGGACGTCGTGCTCGGAGCTGCGGTGGCAGGTCCCGGCGTGGCCCGGTCGACGGGTCTGCGGCCCGCCCTCGCGGTGGGCCTGCATACCGCCGGGGTCACCCTGCTGAGCCGGGGCGAGGTGCACGGCAGTGACCCGGCGCTGGCCGGGACGGCGACGGCGGCCACGCTGTTGGCCGCTGCCACCGCGGTCTCGGCCGGGCGGCGTCAACCGCTGGCGCTCGGGTTGGCCTCGGTCTACGCCATCGCCGTGGCCCGCGCCCAGGTGGCGGCGGTCCGCTCGCCGGACGCGCGGACCGTGCGGACGGCCACCGGTGCCGGAATCCGGGGCCTGGTGCCGTTGCAGGCGGCCCTGTTGGCCGGTCAGGGGGCATCGCGCACCGCCCTTGGACTGATGGCTCTCGGCCCGCTGCTGCGCGCCGCCTCCAGAAAGGTCTCGCCCACATGAGTCTGCGTTTCGGCTATGGCACCAATGGATTTCAGAGTCACCGCCTGGACGACGCGCTGACCGTGATCGCCGACCTCGGCTACGACGGAGTCGCCCTCACGATCGACCACATGCACCACGACCCGTTCGCCGCCGACGTCGCCGTCCGGACCCGCCGGTTACGTCGGCAACTCGACCGGCTGGGACTTGCCGTGGTGATCGAGACCGGCGCTCGCTATCTGCTCGACCCCTGGCGGAAGCACCATCCGACGCTGGTCTCGGCCGGCGATCGGAGCCGGCGGACGGAACTGCTGAACCGGGCGGTGGACATCGGGGCCGATCTGGGTGCGGAGGCGGTCTCGTTCTGGTCCGGGACGCTGCCGGAGTCCGATCCGGCGGAGGTCGGCTGGGACCGGCTCAGCCACGGGGTCGAACAGCTCGTGAGCTACGCCCAGCAGCGGGAGGTCACGCTGGCGATGGAACCCGAACCCGGAATGCTGGTCAGCACCGTCGACGACGTGTTCGAGCTGAGACGTCGGCTGGGCGAGCCCGAGCCGCTGCGAATCACCCTGGACCTGGGACACATCGTCTGCAACGAGCCCCGGGATCTGGCCGCGACCGTCGCGATGGCCGGGCCGCTGCTGGCCAACGTGCAGGTCGACGACATGGTTCGGGACGTGCACGAGCACCTTGAACTCGGTCAGGGCGACGTCGACTTCCCGGCCGCCCTGTCCGCCCTGGCCGCGGTCGGGTACCAGGGGCTGGCCTCCCTGGAGTTGCCCCGGCAGAGCCATGCCGCGCCGATGCTGGCCCGGACCTCCCTCGCGTACCTGCGGGCGGCCGAGTCCAGTGCGACTCGAGAGGAGCGCTTCGGATGACCAACAACGACGTTCTCACCCCGACGCAACGCCAGGCCACGGCCGTGGCTCTGGCCGGGGTCCGGGCGGATCCGAGCAGCATCCGGGTCCGGTTCCCGGCCGCCGCTCGGACCATCGCCCGAACCACCGCCGATCCGGGCGATCTCGGCCGGTTCCGGGCCGAGGACCAGGTCCGGCTAAGCCTGCTCGAGACGTTCGCCGAGGTGACCTCCGACCAGGAGGCCCTCGTTCAGGAGATCGAGGACCTGTACCGGTACGGGGACGGCGACGAGCGCCGGGCGGTCCTGCTGGCGCTGTCACACCTTCCGATCGACGACCGCGGGATCGAGATGGTGCAAGACGCCTTGCGCAGCAACGACCCCCGGCTCGTCGTCGCCGCCCTCGGGGACTACGGCCACCAGCACCTCGATCCGGCCGCCTGGCGGCAGGGCGTACTGAAGTGCCTGTTCATGGGGGTCCCCCTCGACCTGATCACCGGTCTGTCGAGCCGCCTCGACCAGACCCTCCGCGACATGGTCGCGGCCTATGCCCAGGAACGCACCGCCGCCGGGCGAGCCGTTCCGGCCGATGCCCAACGGATCCTCGACCTGTCCACCGACTCGACCGAGACGGAGAGCTGATGCGCATCTTCGACCCGCACATCCACATGACCGCCCGCACCACCGACGACTATCAGGCCATGCGCGCCGCCGGGGTCCAAGCCGTGGTGGAACCGGCGTTCTGGCTCGGACAACCGCGTACCAGCGTGGGCTCGCTGACCGACTACTTCGACGCGCTGATCGGCTGGGAACGCTTCCGGGCCGGGCAGTTCGGCATCGCTCACCACTGCACGATCGCGCTGAACCCGAAGGAGGCCAACGATCCCCGGTGCCTGCCGGTGCTCGATCTGCTGCCCCGATACCTGGCCAAAGACGGGGTGGTCGCGGTCGGCGAGGTCGGCTTCGACTCGATGACCGCGGTGGAGGAGGACGTCTTCCGGCGGCAGCTCGAGCTGGCCGGTGCCCACGCGCTGCCGGCATTGGTGCACACCCCGCACCGGGACAAGGTGGCCGGTACCCGGCGAACGCTGGCACTGGTCGCCGAGGTCGGGCTGGACCCGGGCATGGTCCTGGTCGACCACCTCAACGAGCTGACCGTCGACCTGGTCGACGACGCCGGGGCCTGGCTGGGATTCTCGATCTACCCGGACACCAAGATGGACCCGGCTCGGATGGTGGCGGTCCTGCAACGTCGGGGCCTGGACCGGGTGCTCGTGAACAGTGCCGCGGACTGGGGCAGCAGCGACCCGCTCGCCACCGCGCGGACCGCGGAGGCAATGCTCGCCGCCGGGTTCGACGAGGACCAGGTGGACCGGGTGCTGTGGCGCAATCCGGTGGAGTTCTTCGGGCAGAGTGGTCGGCTCCTGCTCGACCAGTTGTCGAATGCCACTCCGGACGCCGGGCAGACCTTCGAGGGAAACTCGCTACTGCGTGGGGAGCGAGTGTCATGAGGTTCCGGCATCCCGACGGCACCGTGGTCCATCTCGGCTACGGCAGCAACGTGCACCCGGCCGAGACGGTCGACGGGATCGTGCATCAGCTCGAGGTCTACGCGGCCGGAGTGCGGTCCCGACTCGGGCAGGACCTGCTCGGGGTCGGCCTCTGGTTGCCCGTCGGGGCCGCCCGGGTGCTGGCCAACGATGCCGCCCAGCTGGCCCGCGTCCGGGACACCCTGACTCGGAACGGGATCGAGATCGTCACCGTGAACGCCTTTCCGTATCAGGGTTTTCACGATCCGGTGGTCAAGCAGGCGGTCTACCGGCCGGACTGGTCCAGCCGAGCCCGGCTGGACTTCACCCTGGACTGTGCTCGGGTGCTGGCACAACTGCTGCCCGAGGACGCGGTCCACGGCAGCATCTCGACCCTTCCCTTCGGATGGCGGGCTCCCTGGTACGCCGATCGGGCCGCGCTCGCCGCCGAGCACCTGTCGCTGCTGGCCGAAGGACTGGCGAAACTGCAGACCGACACCGGCCGGAACGTGCGCGTCGGGATCGAACCGGAGCCCGGATGCGTCGTGGAGCGGATCGCCGAGGCCGTGACGCGGATGGCCGATCTCGATCCCGAACGAATCGGCCTGTGCCTGGACACCTGTCACCTGGCGACCGGGTTCGAGGACGGTGCGACCGCACTCAAAACGTTGTCCGCCAACGGAATACCCGTGGTCAAGACGCAGGTCTCGGCCGCTCTGCATGCGGAGGACCCGATGGACGAATCGACCCGCGAGGCTCTGGCCCGCTACACGGAGGATCGCTTCCTGCACCAGGTGCGCCAATCGGCCGGACCAAGGGTCGCCGGGCGGGATGACCTGCCGGAGGCGCTGGCCGAGCACGGCCTGTCCGGATCGGCACCCTGGCGGGTGCATTTCCACGTCCCGGTCCATGCGGACCCGGAACCGCCCCTGGTCAGTACCCGGGAACACCTGGTCGAGACGATGACCGCCCTGCTCGGCGGACCGTCGGCGGGTACCGATCACCTGGAGGTGGAGACCTATACCTGGGGAGTGCTGCCGCCCGAACGCCGGCCCCGGGACGACCAGGGCTTGATCGATGGCATCGCCGCCGAAGTGCAATGGACAGCGGACCTGCTGGTCCGACTGGGACTCGAGCCGATCGGAGCTCGCTCGTGAGCCGCCGCTTGCTCGTCATCGACGTGGTCGGGCTGACTCCGGAACTGCTGACGTACATGCCCCGGGTTCGCGCTGTGGCCGAGTCGGGCTTCCGGGCCGAGCTCGGCACCGTGCTGCCCGCCGTCACCTGTAGCGCACAGTCCACCTTTCTGACCGGAGTCCAGCCGCGCGAGCACGGCATCGTCGGCAATGGATGGTTCTTCCGTGATCTCGGCGAGGTGATGTTCTGGCGTCAGCACAACGGTCTCGTCCAGGGCGAGAAGGTCTGGGACGTCCTGCGTCGCCACCAGCCCGGCTACCGGGTGGCCAATATCTGCTGGTGGTACGCCATGGGGGCAGACGTCGACACCACCGTCACCCCACGTCCGGTCTACCACGCCGACGGCCGAAAATCGCCGGACTGCTGGACCTGGCCGCCCGAGCTGCACGACCGGCTCACCGGCGCCCTCGGTCCGTTCCCGCTGTTCACCTACTGGGGTCCGACCGCCGCGCTGGCCAGCTCGGAGTGGATCGTCGGGGCGGCCCGCACGGTGCTGCCCGAGCACGACCTCACCCTGGTCTACGTCCCGCATCTGGACTACGACCTGCAGAGGTTCGGGCCGGACAGCCGAGCGGCGCGGACCGCGGCCGTCGACGTCGATCGGGTCCTGGCGCCGCTGCTCGACGACGCGGCCCGACTCGGTGCCACCGTCGTGCTGCTCAGCGAGTACGGCATCACCCCGGTGTCCCGACCGATCGACGTCAATCGGATGCTGCGCCGGGAGGGTCTGCTGCACGTGCACCGGAACGCTTCCGGTGAGTTGCTCGACCCCTGGACGTCCCGGGCCTTTGCCGTGGCCGATCATCAGGTCGCCCACGTCTACGTCAAGGACCCGGACGACCGGCCCCGGGTGCGCGAGCTCCTGGAGAATCTGGCCGGCGTGGACAAGGTTTTGGACCGCGACGCTCAGCACGAGGTCGGGCTCGATCACGAACGGGCCGGTGACCTGGTCATCGTCGCCGAGGAGGATGCCTGGTTCACCTACTACTACTGGCTCGACGACGCCGCCGCTCCGGACTTCGCCCGCGGCGTGGAGATTCACAAGAAGCCCGGCTACGACCCGGCGGAGCTGTTCCTCGACCCGAAGGATCCGTGGGTGAAACTGCGTGCCGGCATGGGTCTGGTGCGTAAGAAGGTCGGCCTGCGCTACGCCATGAACGTGGTTCCCCTCGACCCGTCGCCGATCCGAGGCAGTCACGGCCGGTTGCCCACCGACCCGGCCCGCGGGCCGATGCTCGTCTGTTCCGATCCGCTCGCCAAGCGCGAGCGGATACCCGCGACCGACGTCCGTGACCTGCTCGTGGATCTGGCCCTCGGTACCTCGAGGGAGAGCTGAGCATGACCGGCCACGGTTCCGCGCTGCGCCGACTGCGGCGGGCGCGGGACCTTTCGGCCGCTCGGGTGGCCGAGCTCGTCGGCGTGTCCACCCACACCGTCTACAACTGGGAACGGGGGACCACCCGCGTGCCGGCCCGGCAGATCGAGCCCCTGTCCCGAGCCCTCCAGCTCAGAGCCGACGAGCTGGTCGTCGCGCTGGACGAGCTGAACGGGCAGGACGGGGGGTGCGCGCCGGTCGCCCGCTCGCTGGTGGGTCCGCCGAGCCCGCTCGCCCGGTTACGTCTGCGGGCGAAGCTCTCTCAGGTTGCCGCCGCGCACACCTTGGGGATCAGCCGCAGCAGCATTCGGGTCTACGAGAGCGGTCGGCCGATACCGCTGGCCCAGCTGCGCCGGATGGCCGCCCTGTACCGGGTGCCGATGGTCCGGCTGGCCGCGGCCGGTGGGGTTCGATGTCCGCGCGAGCTGGACCTGAAGACGTGGCAGCCCGGCGATCTCGGGCGGGTGCTGCGGGTACTGCGGGAGTGGAGTGGGCTGACCCAGGGCGAACTGGCGGTGCGGATCGGCGCCAGCCGGGATGCGGTCCGGGCCTGGGAGAACGGTCGCTATCAGCCCGGCCCGCCGCTGCGTCACAACCTTGAGGAGCTCTATCGCCTGCCGGTGGGCGTGCTGCAGCGGGCGTATGCCGGTGGTGGAGAGGTTCACGCCCACATGTCGCGTTTGTAAACGTTTAAGAAACTTGACGGTATTTCACATGTTTGTTTCATATGCCTTTACTTTGCCCAAGCAGGTGCCTACTTTGGCCTTTTAAAGGTAAAAGTCCGGTCACGGTACGCCGACGGCGGCTCCCCGGCATGCGCGCTTGGTGCCGCCGCACGTCGTCGCTCATCTCCAGATGCCTTCTGCCTCAGGGTAAATCGTCGCCCTGAGGTCGATCCTGCACGCGCCGCCCCTGACCGAAACGGAGAGGGTATGAACCAGAACGTCGCACCGAACCAGCCGCGCCTGTCCCGGCGCACGGTGCTGGCCGGAGGTGCCTTGGGCCTGGCCGCGACGGCCACACCCTTCGAAGTCGCGGCCGAGACGAGCTCGGTGACGGCGGCTGCCGGTGCCGTTCAAAAGATCACTGTCTACGCCGAAGCCCTGCCAGGCGGGCTTCTCGGCTACGGCCTGGCGCCCGGCCAGGCGACCGTCCCCGGCCCGATCCTGGAGATGTGGGAAGGCGACACGCTCGAGATCACGCTGGTCAACACCACCAATCAGCGTCTCTCCATTCACCCCCACGGCGTGGACTACAGCACCGAGTCCGACGGCAGCCCGCTCAACGCGTCGTTCAACAACCCGGGCGAGACCCGGGTTTACACCTGGCGGAGCCGGGAGATGTTCCAGGCCTCAGGCCGACGCTGGATGCCCGGAAGCGCCGGCTACTGGCACTACCACGATCACGCGAACGGCACCGATCACGGCAGCGGCGGTCTGGCGAAAGGTCTTTACGGCGCGCTGATCGTCCGCCGCCGCGGCGACATCCTGCCGGAGAAGCAGTTCACCGTCGTCTTCAACCAGATGATGATCAACCACAAGGTGGCGCCGAACACCCCGATGTTCGAGGCGAATCTGGGCCAGCGGGTGGAGTGGATCGCGATCGGGCACGGTGATCTCTTCCACACCTTCCACCTGCACGCGCACCGCTGGGTGGACAACCGGACCGGCATGCTCGAAGGCCCGACCGACCCCAGCATCACGATCGACAACAAGGACCTCAACCCGGGCAGCTCGTTCGGGTTCCAGGTGCTGGCGGGCGAGGGCGTCGGGCCCGGGGCCTGGATGTACCACTGCCACGTGCAGACCCACTCCGACGGCGGCATGGCCGGCATCTTCCTGGTCCGCAACGCCGACGGGAGCATGCCCGCCGGGGCCCAGGAGGCGATCGACCGCTTCGCCGGCCACGTGCACTCCACGGCGGCGGCCGACAAGGCCATGCCCGGCATGAAGCACTGACCCAGAACCGACAGACCTGCTGACCACATTGACAACCGGTTCGAACGAGGACAAAGGAGTCTACGCATGAGGCAAAGGTTCTCCCGCAGCCCGTACCGAATTCGAGGTCACGGGCGTGGGTTGCGCTACGCCCTGAGCGTCACCGTCGGTGCGGCTCTCCTGCTGAGCACGATGGTTGCGCCGGCGCTCGCCACCCGCGCCGCGGCCCCGGAGGCGGTGAAGGTCGCGGCCGCGACCTCAGCCTCCGTTCTGGTCTTCCACGGCAAGGCGGCCGATCAGCAGGACCCGGTCGCTCGGGCGACCGCGGCGATCACGGAAGTCGGTGAGGCCAACGGCCTCACCGTGACCGAGTCCTCCGATCCGGCGGTGTTCACCGCCACCGAACTGGCCAAGTACCGCGCGGTGGTGTTCCTGTCTTCGACCGGGGCCGATCTGAGTCGTGACCAGGAGACAGCACTGCAGAACTTCGTGAAGGACGGTGGAGGGTTCGTCGGGGTCGCGGATGCGGCCAAGGCGCAGCCCGACTCGAGCTGGTTCACCGGACTGATCGGGACGAGGCCGGTCGGCAGTCTCCCGGAGTCCGAGCGCGTCACGGCTGTCACGGCGAGCGCCGAGAACCCGCCGAACGAGACCAAGGAGAAGCTCCCCGACGGCGATCCGAACACCAAGTGGCTCGCTTTCGCGTCGACCGGCTGGGTGGCGTACCAGCTGGCCGCGCCGACCAAGGTGACGAGCTACGCGCTGACCTCCGCCAATGACTCACCCGAACGGGACCCGAAAGACTGGACTCTGCAAGGGTCGGCGGACGGGCAGTCGTGGACGGACGTGGACCGGCGGACCGGGCAGGCCTTCACCGACCGGTTCCAGGTCCGTAAGTTCACCGTGACCGGCGGCGCCGAATACCGCTACTACCGGCTGAATATCACGGCAAACACCAGCGGCAACATTATCCAGCTCGCCGACCTGCGGCTGTTCGCCGGTACCGAGGTCCCGGCGCAACCGCCCGCGGTGAACAGCGCGGTCGTGGACATCGTCGACCGGCAGCATCCGGCGACGAAGTCGCTGCCGCTCAACGTCACGCGGTCGGATCGCTGGTACAACTGGGATCCCAATCCGGTCGGCACGGTGCACACGCTGGCCCAGGTCGAAGAGCGGTTCTACGCTCCCGGAGCGGGCTCGAACGGGGCCTTCCATCCGGTGTCCTGGTGCCGGGACTACGACGGCGGACGGTCCTTCTACACCGGGATGGGGCACACCGAAGACAGCTACGGCGAGAACGGTTTTCGGGCTCACCTCGCTGGAGCCCTGCGCTGGACCAGCGGCATCGACCGGGGTGACTGTCAGGCCACCATCGCGTCGAACTACACCATCGAGCGGCTGACCCCGGCGAACCAGACCGGGCAGCTGGACCAGATGGGTGAACCGCACGGTCTCACCGTCGCCCCGGACGGCACCATCTTCTACGTCGGCAAGGCGGCGTGCCCGACCGGACCGGTGGTGGACTGGGCCGACCCGAACGTGGGCCTGGGCTGCGGCACGATTCACACCTACGACCCGGTCGCCAAGCAGGCCAAGCTGCTCACCACCTTGCGGGTGATGGGAAACCGCGGGAGTGGTTCCGAACTCGTGAAGAACGAGGAGGGGCTGCTGGGGATCGTCGCCGATCCGAAGTTCACCGAGAACGGGTGGCTCTACGTCTACTGGATGCCGCACGACTCGATCGACCGGGAGAAGCGGACCGGCCTGCGAACGATCTCCCGGCTGACCTACAACCGCACCGCCCGCACCATCGACATGTCCACCCGCAAGGACCTCATGCAGTGGCCGGTGCAGATCCACAGTTGCTGCCACGCCGGTGGGGGTATGTCGTTCGACAAGAAGGGCAATCTGTACGTTGGTTCGGGCGACAACAACTCGTCGGAAGGCTCCAGCGGGTACTCGGGCAACAACTGGACCGCCGAGTTCGCGGGGATCTCGTTCCAGGACGCCCGCCGCACGGCCGGTAACACCAACGACCTGGCCGGGAAGATCATCCGTATTCACCCGGAGGCGGATGGCACGTACACGATCCCGGACGGCAACCTGTTCCCGCCGGGAACCGAGAAGGCCCGGCCCGAGATCTATGTGATGGGCGTGCGGAACATCGCCCGGCTGAACGTGGACCCGGTGACCCAGTGGCTGACCGCCGGGTGGGTCGGCCCGGACGCGGCCTCGCCGAACCCGGAACTGGGCCCGGCCAAGTACGACACCGCCACGATCATCACCTCGGCCGGTAACCAGGGTTGGCCGTACTGCATGGGCAACCGGCAGCCGTACCGGGACCGGAGCAATGAGAACGCCACGGTGCTCACCGGTTGGTACGACTGTGACCATCCGAAGAACACCTCACCGCGCAACACCGGACTCGTGGACCTGCCGCCGATCCGGGACAACATGATCTGGTACTCCCCGGACGGTGGAGGGCCGGTGTTCCCGACGCGGACGGACGGCAGCGGGCTGCCGACCTACAAGGCGGCGGAGGCCACCTACACCGAGCCGTACGTGCGCGGTGGTGGCCAGGCCGTGATGTCCGGGCCGACGTATCACCGGGAGCTGGTGAACGCCAACAGCGGCGTGGCCTGGCCGGCGTACTGGAACGACAAATGGATCATCGGCGACGAGTCCAGTCCGGGTAACCGGATTGCGGTCACCGTCGATCCCGCGAAGGTTGCGCAGCAGGCTCCGCCGGCCTTCGCCGAGACGCTGCGGGCGATCATCCCGGCCGGTGCCGGTGCCAACCAGCTGCAGAGCTGGATGGACGCCAAGTTCGGGGCGGACGGCGCGCTCTACATGCTGGACTACGGAGGTGGGTTCTTCACCCTGCACCCCAACCAGAAACTGATCCGCGTCACCTACAAGGGCGGACCAGCCACCCCGGCACCGACGGCGACCTCGGTGGCGGTCCAGAACAAGCCGCTGACCATCGCCTTCACCGGCGCCCGCTCCGGCGGAGTCTCGTACCGATGGGACTTCGGTGACGGCGGTACCTCGACCGAGGCCAACCCGCAGCACGTCTACGCCAAGGTCGGCAACTTCACCGCGAAATTGACCGTCACGTATGCCAATGGCGAGACCGCGACGGTGTCGACAGCGGTCACGGTCGGCTGCGCCGTGCCGGACAGCCGGGCAACGGTCTGGTTGGACGACACGGACACCGGCGTGCCGAACAAGGCGGTCGGCGGTGGCTGCACGGTCAACGACCTGATCGACGACGAGAGTGCCTGGCCCGATCACAACAGCTTCGTGCGTCACGTCACCGCGGTGGCGCAGAAACTGAGTGATGACGGGGTGATCACGGCCCGGGAGAGCGGGACGCTGACCCGGGCGGCGGCCGGATCTCCGATCGGCCGCACCGGCCGGACGGCCTACGAGTCGCTCTACAACGGGACGGCCGAGTCGCTGCGCGGCTGGGCTCAGGCACCCTCCGGATCGTTCGGGATTCGGCCGGACGGTTCGCTGCGGACCGCCGGTGGTCTCGGCATGCTGTGGTACGCCGGGAAGCAGTTCGGTGACTTCTCGTTGAAGCTGCAGTTCCGCGACATGGCCCCGGAGGGATTCCGGGCCAACAGTGGCGTCTTCACCCGGTTCCCCGATCCTCGAATCCCGCTGGAGCAACGACCAGCGGGCAGTTGCGGGACCGTCGGCTCGGCGCGAACCTCGCAGGCCTGGGTGGCCATCAACTGCGGCCAGGAGATCCAGCTCTACGACGGGGAGACCGGTGAGCCGCAGAAGACCGGATCGGTGTACAACTTCGATCCGCTGACTCTGGCTCAGGCCCGAATCACGCCCAAGGGGCAGTGGAACGACTACGAGATCCGGGTCGTCGGACAGCACTACACGATCATCCGAAACGGCACGGTGATCAACGAGTTCGACAACACGCCGGGTCAGACGTCGTCCCGGGCCGGCGATCCGCCGACCGATCTACGCCAGTTCACCAGTGGATTCATCGGGCTGCAGAACCACAGCGATAACGACCTGATGGATTTCCGCAACATCCGGGTCCGCACGCTCTGATCGCACTGGCTGGTCGGTGAGCGAACAGCTCACCGACCAGCCCCACCCGTGCCGACCCAGGGAAGGTCTGTCATGTCTCACCGAGCAGGTCCCGCACTGACGGCGTTCAGACGCCGCGCACTCATCGTCCTCAGCGTTGTTCTCCTGCCCCTCTCGCTGGCCGTCGCGTCACCGGCACGGGCAGTGCCCGCGGCGGTCGCGGCCGATCAGGTCCTGAACTGGACGGCCGGGGACGACATCACGAAATACCTCACGGTACCGACCCAGGCGGTGGCCGGAGCCGCGACCCTGGTCCTGACGAACAGCGAGGCCACCAACACGACCGGAATGCCGCACACCCTCACCTTCGACACCAGCACCGAGGGCTACAACCACGACGTCAACGTGAACCTCTTCACCAGCCCGTTCACGAACGGCGGGGTGGCGCAGCAGACCGTGACCTTGACCCCCGGCAGATACCGATACTTCTGCTCGATCCCCGGCCACAGCGGGATGGTCGGCGAACTGGTGGTCACAGCCGGCGGGGGCGAGGACACCACCGCGCCCACCGTGGCGGCGAATGTCACCGGATCCCAGAACGCTGACGGCGACTATGTCGGCGCCGCAACGGTGACCGTCACCGCTACCGACGCCGACTCCGGCGTCGACACGGTCGAGTACCAACTCGACGACACCAGCTTTCTGCCGTACACGGCCCCGGTCCGGATCACCAGTCTCGGTGATCACTCGGTTCAGTTCCGGGCCACGGACCAAGCGGGCAACCTGTCCGACGTAGGTTCGGTGTCCTTCAGTATCGTGGCCCCCGATCCCGGTGACACCACGGCTCCGACGGTGACCGCCACCGTGGCCGGGAACCAGGACCCGGCCGGGAACTACATCGGTTCCGCGACCGTGACGCTGACCGCGACCGACACCGAATCTGGCGTCGCCAAGATCGAATATGCCGTCGACGAAGCCGCTTTCGCGACCTACACCGGTCCGGTCGGGGTGAACCAGGTCGGCATGCACATGGTGCACTACCGCGCCACGGACGTCGCCGGGAACGTCTCACCCGAAGGCATGGTCCACCTCATCGTGGTGCCGCCGCCGGCCGAGGACACCACCGCACCCACGGTGTCGTCATCGGTTGCCGGAGACCGTGACGCGGGTGGTAACTACCTGGACGTCGCGATGGTCACCGTGCACGCGACGGACACGGAGTCCGGCGTCGCGACCGTCGAGTACTCGCTGGACGGCCAGCCGTTCACCGCGTACACCACTGCGGTGGCGGTGAATTCGGTGGGCGCCCACACCGTGCGGTACCGGGCGACGGACGTCGCGGGAAACACGTCGCCGGTGGGAACGACCACGTTCACCGTGGTACACCGGCCTGACCCGGACACCACTGCTCCGACGACCTCCGCGGCGGTGTCCGGAAACCGGGACGCCGACGGCAATTACGTCGGCAGCGCGACCGTCGCGGTCACGGCGACCGACGCTGGATCTGGGGTTCAGTCGATCGAGACAGCCGACGGGGAGGGTAACTGGCTGGTGTACACCGGGCCGGTCACGATCCGAACCCTGGGCCTGCACACCGTGTCGTACTGGGCGACCGACCAGGCCCTGAACGTGTCGGACGTGAAGACGGTGTCCTTCACCGTCGTGGCGTCCTCGGGCGATGCATGTCCGGACTCGGATTCCCGGGACACCGTGATCATCGGGGAAGACAACACCGGTATCAACAACGTCGACGTCGGAAACGGCTGCACGATCAACGATCTGATCGCGGAGCGGGCTTCGTATCCCGATCACGGCAGTTTCGTCCGGCACGTCACCGCGGTCACCGATTCGCTGGTGGCCGTGGGCACGCTGACCCGCCGGCAGCAGGGCACCATCGTCCGAGCGGCCGCCCGCTCCGACGTCGGCATCTGACCAAGGACCTTCGGCCAATGAGGAGAAAAATGATGTCCGGACGGACCACCGCCACACTCGCCACGTTCACCATCGCCATCACCGCATCCCTGGTGGGAGCGGCGTCGCCGGCCGGCGCTGCCCTGGTCACCTACTGTGTGGGCACGGGCGGAGCCGTCACCGTCCCCAACGATCTGCTGGTGCCGGCCGGGGAGTCCTGCTCGCTCGAAGGCACAAAAATCACCGGTAACGTCCGCGTGGCTGCGGGGGCCAACCTGGTGATCGCCGGCGGTACCGTGAGCGGGGAGGTCCAGGTCGCCTCCGACGGCTACCTCGACTCCAGCGACACCTCGATCGACGGCCAGATCACGCTCGCCACCGGAGGTTACGGTGTCTTTCTGAAGAACACCGCCAGTGGAACGGTCACCCTGCAACCCAAGGGGACGGCCACCATCGACGGGTTCCTCTTCGCCGAGACGGCCACCGTCGACGGCAACGTGGTCGCCAGTACGGGTGAGATCCGCCTGGACCAGCTGAGTGAGGTCACCGGCAATCTCAGCACGAGCGGCGCCTACTACACGGACCTGCACGACTCGTTCGTCGACGGCACAGTGTCGGTGCTGAACAACTCGACCGGCAGTGTGGTGTGCGGCAGCGCGGTCCGTGGGAAGGCGACGTTCTCCGGCAACCTCGGCGGCGTCCAGTTGGGACCGAACGGCACGCTCGACGGGTGTGCCTCCGGTGGCTACTGGGGCCGCGACGTCACGATCTCGAACACGAGCGGGGGCGCGAGCGTTGACGACAACATCATCGACGGCAAGCTCACCCTGACCAACAACACCCCCGTGGCCCGGGTGGCGGCCAACAACCGGATCCGTGGCGGGGTCGTCGGTGAGCAATCGCTGAAAACTGCGGCCGCACGCTTGAGCAAGGCGGCGGCAGTCCGCAGTGGCACCGACGAGCGCGCCGAGATTCGCCGTTCCGACGCGGTCCAGGAGGCCGTGGCCGCCGGGGACGCCGGGCTCTGACCGGCAGGGTCCGGATCCCCTCGTGGGATCCGGGCCCGCCGCTGGTCGCTGATCGGATCGGGGGCAGGTGGGCTATCGCATCAGGGGGACCCGTCGGGCGCGGACCGTGCGGTGGCTGATCCGCCATCCGTCGTCGCCGCGCTCGACGGTGTCTTCGTACGTCACGCTGTGGATCGTGCCATCCGTGTAGATGCCGACGCCCTTCGACAGTGCCTGCACGAGGTTGTTGGTGGTCTCGGTGAGCACGATGTTGGTGACGTGGTGGGCGACGGGATTCCGCTCGCCCAGCGCATGGGCGGCCTCCCGCAGGGTCGTCAGTCCGGTGAGCACGCCGCCGCCGAGGTCCCTGACGTCGTAGACGGCGTCGGCGGTGAAAAGTTCGTGCATCCGGTCGAACTCGCCGCTGTCGGTGAGGTGGCCGTGTCGGTTGATCAGGTCAGTGATGGCCGTACCGTCCTCGGCGGTCAGTGCCATGGCGTCCCTCCGGTGTCATACCGGGGAACTCCCCGGTTATGCTGATACGCTAAATGGGGAAATCCCCACTTGGCAAGTGTTGGAGCACGGATGGCCTCGAACACAGGCACGTCGAACACCGGCAAGCCGAACACCGGCAAGCCGAACACAGGCACGTCGAGCACCGGCAAGCCGAACACCGGCAAGCCGACCGCCCCCCGGCGTGAACGCCGGGCGGACGCCTCGCGCAACGTCGACCTGCTGCTGGCTGCCGCAAGAGAACTCCTCGACGAGGTCGGCTCTGACGTCGCCCTGGACGAGGTGGCTCGCCGGGCCGGCGTCGGAAACGCGACCCTGTACCGGCATTTCCCAACCCGAGGAGATCTGCTCGTCGCCGTCTACGCCGACGAGGTGGCAGCGTTGTGCCTGCAGGGTACCGACCTGCTCGGCGCCCCCTCACCGGTAGAGGCGCTGTTCTCGTGGCTGGACGACTTCGTCATGCACGTCTCGACGAAACGGGCCCTCGCCCTTGCCGCTACCGAGGGCCCGATCGGCCGGCGGACCCAGTTGTTCGACCAGTGGCACGAGTCAATGCACTCCACCGCAAGCACGTTGCTCGACCGGGCGCGCGATGCCGGCGCCGTCAGACCCGACCTCACCGTGACCGACCTGCTGGCGCTGGTCAGCGGTGCCGCTCTCACCGGTGCCGACCTGGCCCACGCCCGGCGGCTGGTACGACTGCTACGCAGCGGTGTGGCTGAGCCCTCCAGTTCCTAACGAGGCCGGGGCGCGGTGGGGACCCCGGCCGGGTCGGTGGCCCGGTACTTGGGCCACTCGCTGCGCCAGGTGCGCCGGTTGATCCAGGGCAGGAAGGTCATCGGGTCGTAGTGGATGACCAGGCCGTGCTCGTCGAGGTGGGCGTCCGTGGGCAGGCGGGTGTTCAGCGTCGCCGGTTGCACGTCACCCCACCAGTTGACCAGCCGCGGATCGACGCCCGCGGCCTGCAGCGTGGTCAGCTCGGTTCCGGTTGGGGTGCGGGCCCACTCGCTGTTGTAACGGATCGCTGGATCGCCGACGCCCACCGACGGCACCCAGCCACCGCCGGTGGTCGTGGTGTCGGTCAGCATGAAATCGATGTTCGAGAACAGGGTGTTGGAGAACACCTCCACCCGCACTCCCCGCTGGGTGACGGTCCCGGCGCGGCGGATGATCCCGGCGTGGGCGAGGTAGTCGCCGAGCACGACCCGGATCGGCGTGGTGTCCGCGTCGAGCGAGGCCACGGCCACGGTGCCGGCCCGCAGCGAGGCCAGGAACCGGGTCAGGGCGGTGTTGTCGGCGGTCCACCCGGCGTGCAGGGACGGGCGCGTGGGGACCGGCGGCGGCACGGCCGGCGGTGGGACAGCGGGCGGTGGGGCGGTCAGCGGCGGGGCGTCGTTCCACTTCGTCGCCGGGATCGCCAGGCCGGCCGCGGAGGCCCGGAACGCGACCCCGAGTTCGCACTCCTTCTTGCGGGCGAGCAGGCGATTGAGCCAGTCCGGATTGGCCTCGACCACTTGGTCGAAGCTCATCCCGGCCGGGCGACCGAGATGCATGTAGAGCGAGTAGACGGTCGTCGGCGCGAGGTCGTAGTCGATCCGTTCGGCGAACACGGGCGGCCGGGTGGGCGTGCCGGCCGCGGGCCGTCGGGTGTCGAGCTTGTGGAAGACCTCATGCCGGACGAGCATGAAAGCCAGGCTCACCTGGTCGGTCTCGGCCGGGAAGCGGGCGGCGACGAGATCGCCGTTGCTGATCGCGTAGATCCGCGAGTTCTGCGGCAGCTCGAACGTCCGTGGGCTGCCGGTGGCCCCGTGCACGCCGACCCGCGCCCGCGCCTCCGGCGTGGTCGCCGGCGTGGACCAGAAGTACTCCTGCAGCGGGGTGGCGCCGTTGCGGGTGGCCAGGGAGTACGGGCGGGCCGGGACCACGGTGGTGGCCGGGTTCGTGGCATCGACGTCGAACGGCCACCACTGCCAGTCCCACACCTCCCGGGCGAAGCGGTGCCAGTCGAACATCGGACCCGGGCAGTCGTGGTCGTTGCCGTGCGTGGGATCACCCGAGTAGCCGTGCCCGTGCACCCCCCGGAAGGTGTTGAACATGTTCTGCCAGAGCTGGTTCCGGACGGCTCCGGCCGGACCGGCGGCGGTGTAGGCGGCCTGCAGGGTGGCCGCGGTAAGGGCTGTGGTGGCGGGCAGCCCGAAGGTTCGCGGGGAGCGCGACAGCGCCTCGTCGGCGAGCACGATCGAGCTGAACGAGGTGGCATCACGGATCGTGCCGTGCAGGCCTCCGGTGGCACCCAGTCCCGCGGCCCGCATCTTGTGCGGCAGCAGCGAGAAGTTGCGTGGCAGCAGATACTCTTCGGCGACGTAGCGGGCGAGCAGCGCCCAAGAGCGGTACTGCGCCTCGGTGAAAAGCATCTCAGGCACCCGCTGCGGCTGACGCCAGGGCCCGGCGTAGCGGGCGGTGATCCATGAACTCACGATCACTTCGGTGAAACCCTCGTGCCGGATGAAGAACTTGATGCCCGGCAGGTCGTCGTCGCGGGTTTCGTCGATCGTCCCGTCGCCGGACAGCGCGACCCAGCGGCTGCTGGGCCTGGCCGTCAACGCAACGGGGTTGCCATAGGTCGGGCCCTTTATCCGCTCGCCCGGGTGGGCCGGGTCGGGAATCCTCGTCTCGTCCGAGGACGTGAACGGACCGATGTAATCGTTGGAGCGGTAGTTGCCCCAGCCGTGACCGGTCTCCGCGCCGATTGCCCAGGCGTTGACGGTGCCGGCGTGCCAGGTTTCCCGGGGCAAGTCCATCCCGAGCAGCACGGTCCCGTCGCTGGCGACGTACAGCTGGGTCGTCACACCGTGGTGCCCGTGACCGGGCCCTGGGAGGAACTCGTTGTAGAACATCTCCGCGCCGCGCTCGCGCGTAGGCCACCCGCTGGTCTCGTGCACGACCAGCGAGCGCACGTCGGCGATCGGGAGGCCGACCGGGCGGCCGGTCGAGCTGACCGGCCAATCGGCCTGGCGCGGCTGGACCCGCGTCCGCCACGGCACATCGCTGAAGACCGCGTTCAGCCGATTTCGGAGCTGCTGGGCGACCACGGGTCCTCCTGCTCGATGATGCTGATCATTCGTCGGTGACGTCGAACCGCAGACCGCTGGACCCCTCGCCGCGGCCGACGCCCTTGCGCCGGCCGAGCCAGAGGAACGTGCTGCCGTCGATCCAGCGGGCCAGCTGGTAGGCGCGGGTGACCCGGGCTCCCTCGCGCGGAACCTCGTCCTCGCGCACCGCCACCCGGGGCGGACCGGACAGCGGCCCGAGCAGCCGTCCCCGCGGGCGCGGCGGGGTCGGCTCGCCGTCCCGCGGCAGCAGGCCCAGCTGGAAGGTCATGGACGGGTCGGTCGGCTGCGCGCGCTGCGGCAGCAACGGGAACCAGTACGGCGGCGGGTCGGTTCGCAGCCGATAGGGCAGGGTTTCGGCGGACCGATCGGCCGGCGGGGTCGGGGCGACCGCCTCATGCGCGGCCTGGGCCAGGTCGGCCGGCCTCCCGTCCGCGCCCTCGATCGCGCGCTCGATCGCCCAGGCCAGGTTCGCCGCCTCGTCCCGCAGCAGCAGCACGTCCTCGACGTCGCGGCCGGCCACGCTCGCGGCCAGGGCGGGCGCCGCGAGCAGGGCGGCCTCGCTCGGGCCGGCCGTCCCGTTCGGTCGGGACAGGCCGAACATGGTCCATTCCCCGGCCGGGGCCGTCGGGCCGATGGCGGTCGTGCTCCCGAACGTGTCGCGCACGTCCAGCCGGGTGATCCGAACCACCGTGCCCTGCGGGACCTCCAGCGGGACCAGCAGCCAGTTGGCGCCGTAAATGAGCGCGAAGCCGGCCAGCAGCATCCGGCTCAGATCGTCGGGCCCGGCCTCCAGGGCACCGAAATTCACCTGCCCGTCCTCGAACTCCCACAGCCGCGAGGCGGGCATGCCCGGGTAGTTCACGGCGGTCGGGACCATGGTGAGCGGCCCGAGCGCGGTGCGGCCGGAAGGCGGGGTGGCGGCAATGCCGGTGGCGGTGAACGTGTGCCAGTCCAGGTGCCCGTCGGTGTACTCGTCCGCCTCGAGCGTCACCCCGTCCGGCGAGGAGGCCGCGAACGTGTACTCCAGGCGCTCGTTCAGCCAACTGGCGGGCGCAGGCGACGTTCCGGGCGCGGTTCCGGTAAACGCTCCGGGCGGGCCGAAGACCAGCGCGTCGGCCCAGGCGAGCCAGGCCTGCGCGGCCGTGCGCACGGCGGCCACGTCGGCGGCGGCGATCACGGGCGTGGCGGGCAGCGCGGGCGCGGGCTTCGCCAGGGCGGTGCGCAGATCCCGGGCCAGCCGCTCGCCGTCGACGGCCCGGCCGGAGACCAGCGCCGCGAAGCGCCGGCTGCTCGCGTCGGGCGCGTCCGATCCGTCGGCCGCGGCGGCGATCGGGTAGGCGGTCCGGTAGGCGGCGGCGTACTTGCCGACCCGGCCGACGGCCAGCAGCCGCTCGAAGTGCTGCCCGGCGCGCACCCGCATCCGCAATGTCGGTGCGGCGTGGACGTTCTCGGCCTCGATGAGAGTCTCCAGCGGGACCGCCGATACCGAGTACGGCTGCGCTGCGGTGCCGCTGCGCCCGGGCCGCACGGCAGTGAGCGGGGCGAGCGATGCACTGAGGCTTGCGACGATCGCGCTGCCACCGTCGCTCGCGGCGAACTCGCCGAACTGCCACTGGCGCCCGATCAGCCAGAGCGGATCGTGCAGCCGCGCCTCCAGGCCGGGAGCGTGCTCGCGGTCGCGCGATCCCGGCTCCAGCCGGGCCCAGCGCACGGGCTCGCCCGCCATCAGCTACTCACCTTCGCGAGATCAGTGGTCACGGTGTCGGTGGCCGGGGTCGAGGCCAGATAGACGGCCGGCAGGTACTGCCCCAGTCGCGGCGCCGCTCCCACCGGGGCGGTGCCGAGCGCTTCGCCGTCGACCAGGCGGGTGCGGGCCAGGTCGAACGTCTCCAGCAGAGTCGCCTCCAGCGCCGCCAGGCTCCAGATGTGCGACTCGGTCGGCGCGACGGCCAGCAGGATCGCCTGGGGTGCGCGAGACGCCGGCTGGTCGACGTGAAAGCTGACCCCGGTCAGCTGGGTCGCGTCCGGGACGACCTCCGTCCATTCGTCGACCACCAGGCCGGCCAGCCGGGAGCCGGCCGCCGGTGGCGCGGCCGCGGCCGACTGCACGACCAGGGACAGCCGGCCTCCAGGGACGGGCTTCTGAGCGGTGGCCGGTAGTCCTACCCAACGTTCCCCGGCCACCCGGGGGAGCTGGGCGACCCGCAGCCGCAGGGGCTGCGGGCTGCCGGTGGCCTCGGCGGTCAGCATGGTGAGTTCCAGCCGGGAGGCGCCGTCGCGGACGTGGGCGGCGCGCTGCAGCCACGTCACCGGGGCCAGCGGGTCGCCGCTCGGCTGCTGGGGGCCGCCGGTCAGCTGGGGGCCGGCCGCCAGCGCGGCGACGAACTCGCCGGCCGCGGCCGGGGTCACTCGCGGCAGCAGGCGGAAGGTGTCGCCGAGCGCCGCCGCGACCCGCGCCTGGTCGTTGTCGGCCGCACCGAGCTGGGCCTGCCGGCGGTCGAGCTCGGTCAGCACGGCGGCGCCCGGCCCGATCACGCCGAGCTTGGCCGCCCGGGCGAGCGCACCGGACAAGGCCGCCGCCGGGCCACCGGCGAGCGCTGCCGCCAGCCGCGTCCGGGTGCCGTTCAGCGCGTTGACGGCGATCGCCGTGCGCGCGGCCAGGTCGGCCACATCGATCCCCGGGGCCGTTCCCGGGGCCGTTCCCGGGGCCGTTCCCGGGGCCGGTGTCGTTGCCGGATTCGCGGCCGGATTCGGAAGCGAGAGGTCGCGGGCGTCGAGCGCGCGGGCCCCATCGATCAGCTCGCGCACGCTGCGGGCCAGCTCGAGGAACTCCCCGAGACCGAGCTGCGCGGGCGTCCAGGCCGGATCCCGGTCCAGAACGAGCTGCGCGCCCGGGGCGGACCGGGCCAGCAGGGCCTGCTCGATCTCGGTCGCTCCGGCGGGTCCGCCCGACGGGGTCATCGCCAGCGCATCGAGGGCGGACAGTTTCAGCACGCTGAGGTCGGTCGTCGTCACCGCGGTCCCCGAACGCACCCGCACCCGAACCCGATTCGCCGGACCGAGGATGCTCCCGGCCCACGCCTCGAGGGCCGGCTCGACCAGGGCCCGGACCTGCGTGTCGTCGGTCGGCCAGCCGGTTCCGGGGGCCGCATCGGCCAGCACCAGCAGCCGGTGGGTCACCGCGGTACCGGCCCGCGGGGTACGCACCACCTCGACGTCGGGCGGCGGGACATCACCTCGGGAGAGAGCGTCGGCCGTCGCCCCGGCCCGCTGCGCGTTGCCCTGCACCACCTGGTGGACGCTCTCGGCGACCAGCAGGTCGGCCAGCGCGTCCACCGCGTCGTCGAGCTCGCGCAGCTCGGCGGTGATCGCCTGACCCTGCGGGCCGGACAGCGCCGGCAGCCCAAAACTGCCGAACGGGATGGTGTTCTCGTCCCAGCGCGAGGAGGCCAGGCCGGCCCGAAAGCGCCGGCGCAGGCCGAGGCCGTCGGCAACGTTCCGCGCCCGCAGCGCCGCCGACACCCGCGGCTCGCTCGCCTCCAAAAGGTCGATCAGGGCCTGGGCGGCGGTGATGGCGGCATTGGCCGCGTCCAGTTCGGTCTGCTGGCGGGCGACCTGCTGGTCGAGGGCGACCACCTGGGCGCCGCTCATCTGCTGCTGCCCGCGCAGCGCGTTCAGGTTTGCCGAGGCGGAGGCGGTGGCGGCGACGGCGTTGCTCACCTGCGGTTCGAGGCTGGTGATCGACGCCCTCTCCGCGTTGACCTGATCGAGCCACGTGATGATCGACGGAAAGCCGCCGGGCCGATGCTCCATCAGGAACTGCAATGAGTTCTGGGCTCCCTGGAGCTGGGCGCTCAGGCTCGTCGAACGGGCCTGGGCCGCGTCGAACTGCTGCTGAGCAGTCGCGACCCGGGCCAGCAAGACCGTGTCCGTCGCCTTGGCCGCGTCGCTCTGCTGGCGCAGCTGGCCGAGGATCTGGGTGGCGGTGTTCCGCCGATTGAGGGCGACGCCGAGGTCGTGCTCGGCGGCGGTGAGGGCGTCCAGCGGCGCCAGCGCTCGCAACGGCGCGATGAACCGATCGAGGACGAGCTCACGATGGTGCTCGTGCAGGCCCCGCTCCAGCCGGTACCCGAGCAGCGCCCCCAGCGGCTGACCAGCGCGGACCCCGTCGAGCAGGGTGAGCGCGAGGCGGACCCGCCGGGCGGACAGATCCAGCGCGAGCGGCGCGTCCGGCCCGCCGCCCTGGGCCAGGTGACCGGAGCGCAGCACGGCGGCGGTCGCGGCCTGTCCCAGGGAGGGCGCGTGCACATATCCCTGGCTCGCCGGTCGGGCACTGGACGGTGGCCGGACGTCCTCGAGCATGCCGTAGCCGCCGAACCGCACGCCCGTGGGCTGGTTTCTGCGCATCGTGGCGAGCTTGCTGGTCGCCTGCGCGCTGACCCAGGCGTCATAGCGGTGAGTGGCCAGATCAAGCACGCTGCCGGTGAGCCGGGCCAGGTCGGCGGTCGGTAGCGAGATCAGCTGGCGCAGGCTGCCGTGCAGTTCCATCAGTTCGGTCAGCTGGGCGGCGGCGGGCGAACCCGCGGTGCTGAACGCCGCGCGCACCGCGTCGAGGTGCGCGCCCAGCGTCTGCCCGGGCGCGGTCACGCCCTCCAGCGGTGCCGCCAGGCGCGCCCATGGGCTCGGGGCGGCGCCGGCGCTGGCGTCCAGGCCGGGTTCGTTGCCCTCGCCGGGGGCGGCCAGGCCACGGGCGCGGACGATGCGCAGCGCGGTGATCGCGTACGTGCGCAGCAGGGCGTGCCGCAGCAACCCGAACAGCAGCGTGTTCGCGCCCGCCGGTGGGGTGCCGGTGCGGACCGTCTCAAAGCCGTTGTTGGTCAGCCAGGTGATGTAGTTCGCACCCGACGGCAGCGGGGTGCCGTCCACCGGCCGGTCGATCACCAGCGGCCCGGTGAGGGTCGTGCTGGTCCGGTCGAAGACGGCCCGGCCCAGCGCCGGGTCGAGGGCGAGGCCGAGCTGGCGGATCGGCTCCAGCGCCTGCCCGATGCGGATGAAGATGGCGGCGTCCGCCGCCGGCAACGCCAGCCCTCGACCGTCGAAGTGCAGCGACACCGGGCTCATCGCAGCCGCATCGGTGAGCACGGCGCCGAGGTCGGCGCCGTGCGCAACCCGCGGGACGTCGATCAGCGCGCCGCGCCAGGACGAGGCCAGACCTCGCAGCAGGGCGACCAGTTGGGCGTCGAAGTCCGACGGGTCGAGCTGGCGCCACTGCCCGAGCGAGGTGACCGGCAGGACGCCGTACGGCTGCTTGCCCAGCCGCAGCACGGGCAGCGGGCCACCCGACGCCACGTGCAGCAGGAAGTGGCTGCGGGTGGCGGCGACGGCCTCCTCGGTGATCTCACCCATCAGGTGATCGAGCAGGTACCCCCAGGTCACCGGCCACAACATGGTGCGCATCTGGCGTTCGGACAGAACCGTCCCGCCGTTGCCGCCGATGGCCTGCCCGAGCGGGCCGGTCCCGGTACCGAGCGCGCGGCCCAGGAGGACGGCGTCGGCCTGGCTCGCGCTCGCCGCGGCGCCGCGCTCGGCGCGCAGGCTCACGGTGGGATCGGCGCCCGCGGGTGACCACGCCGAGCGCACGGTGGCGGTGTTGTTGGTCGCGGTACCCGGCGAGAGCATCGCCAGCCCGTCGGTGAAGTGGTGGGCGTCGAGCAGGGTGGTCAGCCGGCGCGCGGACTCGGTGGGGTCGAGGGTCGCCCGCAGGCCGACCACCAGCACCCGGTCGAACCCGGCCGCGTCGGCCGCGGCCACCGGGATCCGCAGCGCCATCCCGCGCTCGAGCGCACGGTCGAAGTCCACCAGCCACTGCGCGGGTGCGCCGAGCGGTGCGCTCGGGTCGCCGGCGGCGGCATCGCCCGGATCGGGGCCGAGCACCAGGGTGTCCGGGATCGGCCGGCCGAGAGCGGCGAAGCGGCGGGCGCCGCCCCGGTAGCCCAGCACGATCCACCGGTCGGGCAGGACGTTCGTCCGGGCGGCCCGGGTCCAGGCCGCGGTGTGCTGCGGCGGGGCGGTGGCCGCCGCCGCGCGGGCGATCCAGGCGGCGCGCGGGGCGCCGAACCGGTCGGTCAGCGCCCGCCAGGAGTCGAGGGTGGCTGCGGCGTTGATGCCGCCGGCCCGCTCGCGCTCCAGATGGCTGCGGCCCCAGGCGAGCTCCTCCGCGGTCAGCTCCGGCTCGTGGCTATCCACGTGCGCGCTGTCCGGGTAGATGCGCACCAGCAGGTCGGTCCCGCTGAACCGGGTCTCCAGGCGGACCGGCAGCAGCGCCAGCGGGAGGTCGGTGCCGATCAGGGCGACGAGATCGTCGGGGTTGTCCCCGGCCGCCAGCTCGGCCCGCAGCCGCTCGACGTCGCCGGCCGCCGCGCCGGCGATGCTCCCCAGCGCGGTCGTGATCAGGGCGTCCCACGGCTGCCACGCCTTGATCACCTGCGGGCGCTGGGTGGTGATGTTTGCGCTGAGGGTGGTCGGCAGCGCCTCCACTGCGGCCTGGCGGGACTGGGTGTCGGCCAGTTGGGCCCGAGTGGCGTCGAGTTGCTGCTGGGCTGCGGTCAGCTGTGCCTGGGCGGTCTGCAACTGAGTGGTGGCCGCGGTCAGCGCCGGGAGCAGGGCGTTGGCCGCGGTCCGTGCGGTCCCCGCGACCTGACGGGCGGCGAGCGCCGCGCGCTCGGCGTCGAACACGCGCTTCTGCGCCCGCTGGATGTTCCCGGACTGTCCGGGTTCGGGATCCGCCTGCAGTTCCCGGAGGATCTCGCGCGCGGCCTCGACGACGTCATCCGCGGCCGCGGACGCGTTCTCCGCGGACGCCGCGCTGGCGTCCGCGGTGGCCCACTGGGCGCGCGCCGTCTCGCGGGACTGGGTGGCTGCGGTGACCCGGGCCTGGGCGTCGGCGACCGCCTGCTGCTGGGCGGTGATTCGGCCGGGCAGCGCGGCCAGGTCGGCTCGCAACCGGGCGCGGTCGGCCTTCGCTGCGACCAGCCGGTCGGCGAGCGCGAGGGCGGTGCTCTCGGCCGCCTGACCGCGGGCTCGGGCGGCGACGATCGCCGCGAGGTCGGTCATGCGGTGCTCCTTGCGATCAGGCGAGACGCGTGCAGGGCGACGCGGAACGGCTGCTGGAAGGTCAGCGCGGCGGTGGTGGCCGCGTCCCGGTTCCACATCGCTTGCAGGTTGGCGGCGGCGGCCAGGGGCCGGGACAGGTCGGCGTGCGCGTTGGCGGTCACCGGAACGTGAGCCCAGGCGAGCGCGTCGGCGGTCTTCGGGACGCCGGGGACGGCCACGTCGTCGAACCCGAAGCGCGGCTCGCCCGGGTACTGCTCGAAGACGAAGTACCAGCCCGGTGCGGCCAGTGCCTCCTCCTCGCCGAGCGCGAACCCGACGACGGCGAGGTCGGGCGGCAGGGTGGCCCGGAACATCGGCGCCAGCCGGGTCGCTGGATCGAGGGTGCCGTTCGCCGATGCCCGGGCGGCGTAGATCGTGGTGGTCGGGTAGCGACGCAGCAGCTCGCCGCGCAGCAGCAGGACGAGTTGGTGGCCGGCCCCGCGCAGGTGCCCACCCAGCGGCGCGGCGTCCCACTCGGACATCGGCGGGATGTCGGCGAGGCTCTCCGGATCGCCCGGCTGGCCACTGACGTCCCAGAACTGGCGGAACGCGGTGCCGGTCAGCGGCGCGGGGAACTCGCGCCACAGCAGCTCGCGGCTGAGCTCGTGGTTGAGCCCGGCCAGGTAGGCCTCGATCACCCGGGGGGTGATCTCCAGCAGGGCGACGCCGTCGGCGTCGAGGTCCTGCGCGCCCGGCAGGAAGAGCTCGGGCGCGACCTGCTGGAGCCCGTCGTACATCGGCTCGGTGAAGTGCGGGCCGGTGGACGTCTGGGCCAGCGGATCGGGGCGGGTCCAGGTGCTCGCGGGTGCGTCGATCCGCGACCGCGAGCGCTCGAGCACCGTGGTCGCCGGGTCGAGATGCTCCAGCAGCTGTGCCTGCAGGGTCCTGCCCACTACTGCCATTACTGGCGGCCGGGGGGCAGCGGCCGCGACCGGCGCCATGACGTGGGACGAGAACCCGGCGATGATCACCATTCCGGTCGGGGGTGTGATCGGTGACTTCATCGCGACTTTGTCCGCCGCGGCGAGCATGTCGACCGGCCGCGACACCAGCGCCCGCCGGGCGATCACTCCCTGCTGGCTGGTGAGCCGGAGCATCGCCCCGGACACGGCGGCCTCCGGTACCCGGCTGGCCCGCAGCTCGCCGTCGACGGTGCCGCCGGCCAGGCTGATCCGGGCGTGGGCGGGCTGCGTGAACGCGATCAGGGAGGCCGCCGGCAATCGGCCCAGATGGCGCTCCATCAGCAGGGTTCCGAGCTCGCGGGCGACCTGGGCGCCGCGCAGCAGGGCGTTGACCTCCTGGACGGCACCGGCCTGCTCCCAAGCCCGGGCCATCAGCTGCTCCTGGCGCTCCTGCACCACGCGGGTGCCGGCGGCCGCCGCGATCCGCAGCCGCGGGTCCAGGTTGAGCTCGCGCAACCAGCCGGCTGCCGGCAGCCCGTCGACACCGGCCTGCAGCTGCCCGTACACCGGCGGTGCGAGCACTTCCGGCGACCCGCCGGTGAGGGTCTTGGCGAGAGCGGCTTGAAAGGCAGGACCGGGCCCGGCCGGCTCGACGTCCGGCCCGGGTGCCCGCAGAGCACTCTGCATCTCCACGACCCCGGCCGCGGGCAGCCCTCCGCCCGGGGCGCTCAGATCCAGCCGGGGCGGGCGGGCCGTTGCCGGGTCCAGCGGGCTGGGGTGCAGGCGCCGCACCAGCGTCTCGAAGCTGCCCGCCGGCCCAGTCGCGAACTCCCAGGCGTCATACACCGGCAACCGCAGCGGTCCGGTCGGGACGGCCGGCCAGGCTGGATCCAGGCGAGCTTCGTCCTGAGCCGTGATGGGTTGGCCGAGGCCGGCTTTCACGCCGATGGCGAAGGCCGGGACGAGGCAGGCGAGGTAGCCGGTATCGGGCTCCAGACGACGTGGGCAGACCAGCCGCGAGCAGGCTCGGCCGGGATCCGAGGTGAGCAGGTCTGCCGCCCGGGTGCCGGCCGGAAGGCCGGTGATCTGGGTGTGCGCCCACGCCCAGGACTGCGACAGGTCGGGCAGCTCGGCGGCCGGGGTGCTGAGCTCGAGCACGTTCCCGCCCAGCTTCACCCCGTCCCCACGGCGTACGGCGATCAGCACCAGCCACGGTCGCAGCCGGGTCCGGGCCGTGCCCGGCGCCGCCGGGGTGAACAGCCAGGGCAGGTCGGCCCTCGCGAACTGGACCTGCGGCAGATATCCGGCCTCGAAGCGGTCGCTGCCCGGGGCCGGATCGCGGCGGACGATCTGGGCCGGGTCGAGACCGGTCACGTCACCGGGCCCGTACAACTGGATCGAGGTGCTGACGTCGCCGGCGCCCTGGACGGTCATCGCGACCGGCATCGTCACCCGGGCGCTGAGCGCGGCCGCGGGCTCGTCGGCGGTCGGGATGGAACGCGCGATGCCGCCCTGTATCCAGGGCAGGAAGCTGTAGGTGCCGGGGGACGTGGCCGGAGGCTGGGTGGTCATGAGGCGTCTCGCAGACCGAAGACGGGGGTGCGTGCCGGCCGGGTGGCGGTGAGCGTGCGGAGGACGTCGCTCGGCAGGGACAGGCGCTGGGCTGCCGGGCCGGTGACGCCGGCCGCCGGCACCAGCAGCTGCTCGTAGATGACGCTGACGGTGACGACCGCCCCGGCGGCGTAACCGTCTGCCCCGAGCGTGGCGCCCGAGGTCATCTCCACGAACGAGGGCGCCGAGAGTTTCGCGTCATCACTGAGGTTCGTGAACTGGGCGGGCGCGAAGCGGTCCTGCACCGGGACCACCGTCACCCGGACACCACCGATGCTGGCCGCCGTGATCCGGAACCGTCGCGCCCCGCTGGGAACGGCGGCGCCGAACCGGTCGAGGACGAGGTCCAGCGGGGCGACGCGCTGGCGAACCTGGAGTGTGCTGAGCGGGTCGGCGATCACCGAGTTGCCCGGCTCCAGCTCTCGCAGGGTCACCGTCCGGGCGCCCCCGGTGAGCGGTTGCGCGGTCCAGGCGCGCGGATCGTTCAACGCCGCCAGCACCAGCGGAGCGACGTCGACCGGCGCGGGCAGGGCCGGCTGGACGCCGTCCCCGATCGTGACGTCGAAGCCGAACGAGACCTCGAAGAAGAGGATGGAGAACGACGCCCGCCCGCGGGCGTGCCATGGGCGCGGGCCGCTCAGGGTCAGCTCCAGCGAGATCGCCATCAGAGTGTGGCCGCCCACCTTGACCGCGAGCTTGGCGGCGATGTCGACCACGAAGGCCAGCGGGGCCAGCGTCACCAGGGCGTCGAAGGACAGGAAGCCGACCAGGCTGAAGCTGCCGGCCCGCGCGGCGAGGTCGACCCGAGCGCCGAACTGCACGGTGTTGGACGTCAGCGCGAAGTAGGCCTCCAGCCGCAGCTTTGGGTTGTCGCCCTCGGCCAGCGCGATGGCGACCCGCTGCAGCGTCGGGAAACCGGGCGGCGCGGTGAACCGCGGATGGAACCCGCCGACGGCCAGCAGGAAGGACGGATTAGCCCCCCAGTTCAGCCGCAGCGCCAGGTCGCCGGTCAGGGCGAACTGGGCCAGTCGCGAGTCCACCAGGGTCGCGTCCACGGCCGCCTCGGAGCGATCGAAGTCGATCACGCCGAGCACGTCGACCTGCAGGCGCACGATCGCCTCGCGCTCGTCGGGCAGCACCGCGCGCAGTCGGCCGAGCGCGACCAGACGGACCGGGGACGGCAGCTCGAGCACGAGGGCCAGGTCGATCGTGATCAGGACGGGGGAGCCCCAGACGATCCGGGCCGTGGGCGCGAAGATGTGCCGGCCCTGGGCGGGCGGGAACAGCCCGGCCAGCGAGGCCACCAACTGGGCCGCGCTCGCCTTCGGGTCGGGCGGGGTGAGCACGGCGTCGAGGGCACCGGTCTTCAGTCCCGACCGCAGCGCATCCACCGAGACCGTCCGGTTGATCCCGAGCAGCCCGCCGACCCCGACCAGCATGAATCCCAAACCCAGCTGCACCGGCGGGAACTCGGCCGACACCAGGACGAGCAGCGAGAAGCCTGGCCGGCCGTCGGGCAGCGCCGTGGTCAGCAACCCAACGGCCCGGACCGCGATGTTCTCGAACTGCAGATGCACCTCGCCGGCGTACCCGCCGTGCTGGGGGTCGAGGGCGAGGAAGCCGCCGCCGCTGAGCGGGCCGGCCTCGATGCTGAGCCCGAGCCGGTCCGGCCCTTTGAAGCCGATATCGAGGTCGGCGACACCAAGATTGCCCGGTTCCGCGGCGACCGTCGCGCGAACCCCCAACCCGCCGATCGAGACATCGACCGGACCGAGGTGAACCGTTACCCCGGCGACGATCTCGGCCTGCCCGCCAGTGATCGCGAGCCGGACGTCGTCGATGCTGCCGACCGGCCCGAGCGAGACGTGGACCGGCTGCGTCGCCTCCAGGCCGACGCCACCGCTGAGCTCGAACCCACGGCTGCTGGAGAGCGACATCCCGGCCGCGAAGGTCACGCTGATCCCGTTGGACGGCAGCACGGACTGGAGGAAGCCGTCGCCGTCACCGGCCGCGATCACCAGCCGTCCCGATCCGGCGGCCACGCTCAGGGCGGCCGCGGTGGTCGGGCCGACCGCGAGCTCGAGTCCGGCCCGCAGTTGCTCGAGCTCGATCCGGGTGCCGTCGGTGGCGCCGAGCACGAACACCCCGTCGCGGGCTGCGGTCAGCCGGGCGGTGGCGGCGCTCGCGCCGGCGGCGGTCTTCATTCCGTCGGGGCCGATCACGACCACCGGCACGGTGCCCTGGCTGCTCGCCGTCAGCGTCCAGGGTTCGTGAGTCTGGGTCCAGTTCAGCGCGCCGGTCAGCTCCAGGATCAGCCCCGCCAGCGCGCCCGGATGCTCGAGCGAGGACGCGGTGAGAGCAATTCCGGCGAACGTGCCGGCCGGGGTGCCGTCCGGGATCCGGACCACAAGCTGGGGCTGGGTGGTGCGAAAGTACAGAGCCGGGTCGACCGGCGGCGTCGGCGGTGGCGCGTTCTCCGGGTCCGGTTCGGAACCGTCGAAGTGGTCGCCGTCGTTCTCCGGGCCGGTCTTGGGTTCGGGCATCAGCGAGCGCGTCTCGATCGCCGCCGGCAGCCCGAGCGCGCCGGCCAGCGCGGCGAGCAGCGGGAACAGCCGGTCGGCGGCGGCGTGCGCGTCGGCCGCGCGGGCCATCCGGTTCGGTAGGTATCCGGCGCCGAGCATCGTCCAGGGGTCTCGCAGCAGCGGCCCGAATCGCTCCGGATGCAGTTCGTCCTTGGTCCAGGCGGTTCGCGTCCGGATGCTTCCGGTGATCACCGGCGGCTGGGGCCGGCTGGGATCGATCAGCGTGAGTGCCGCCCCGGTACGGAACAGTTGCGGGTGGTAGCGGCGCAGGTAGATGGCGGTGAGCTGGTCGGTCAGGTCGGGACCGAGCTGCGCCAGGCGGGCGCGCAGGGCCGGGTCGCCGCCGGCCTTCCCGAGGTCGTCCAGGGCGTCCATCGCCGTTGCGCTGGAGCGCAGCAGGGTCTCGATCCCTTCCCAGGACTCCAAGTCACCGTCGGCCAGGTTGGCGAGCGCGCCGAGGCGATCGAGGGCGGCGCGCAGCCCGGCGTCCCGGACCGTGTCCTCGCCGTGGCCCACCAGCGCGAGGACGAGGATCCAGCGATCGGCCGAGCCGGCCGCGTTGGCGAGCGGTCCCAGCAGCCGCTCGAGTTCCTGCCGCAGCGCGTCGCTCAGGGACGGCATCGCAGGCCCGGTGGATCCAGGTCGCCGTTCACCGTGGCTCCTCCAGGGGTCGACCGTCGATAGCGTGATCCGGGCGTCGTTCGACCGACGATCCGGTTCGATCTGGTCCCAACGTTGACACCGGTCGCTGAAATCGTCCTGAAACGGCGCTGAAAGCGCTTGTCAGAGGCTCTTGACTGGCCTCTTGCCACGGAGCGCTGACCTCACGGGGTACTGACCTGAGTCACGTGGTCCCGGGTAAGGACCCGGTAGTCGGGTCGAACCGTCCGAACACGTCGAGCGAGGCGGAATCAGCTCTGAGAAGTTCGGGTTCCACCATGGTCTTGCTGCGCAGCGAGCTTGTCACGCAGAGCGCGAGCGGATCGGCCGCGGTAGAACTCCAGCGTCTCCGCCAAGACGTCCCGGACCTCGATGTCGGGGTGGTCGGCGAGATATGCCAGTTCTTCAGCCCCTCCTCGTCGTCGCCCACCGAGAGCCCACAGGCTGTCGATGATCTCCTCAGACGTGGTGGCTGCGTGGAGGACGGCCATCAGCTCGGGCTTGGTTGAGGTGGGCTCATCGAGCGAGAATCGGGCGCGAATCGTCGCCGCGCCAGGAGTTCCGGGGACGAGGCAGACCGGGCAGCCACACGGTGCCGTGCCGTGCGCATCGGGCAGGTAGCGCCAACCAATGCCCTGCGGGATGCGACGCACCTGGCGCACCTCGTTCGGGGTGATGGCGCGCGGGATGAAAACCTCGTAACCGCGGGGATCAGCTAGGTCACGGATCAGCCCGGCGGCCTGCGCCGCACTGAGCGGTTCAGGCTCGGCTCCGTAACTGCCGACCGTAACCGGCGTGTCGTCCGGGAGGCGGACATGAACGGCCACAAGCACGCCCGGGTGCCAACGTCGAAGCTCGCGCACCCATTGATGCGTGAGCGTGAACGACGCCAGTATCGGCATGCAGTAGACACCGCTGCCCCCGGACCGTCCGCGGCTGCGTGCGGCGATGCCCGAACGGGTGATGCGTCGCGCGTTGCGCTCGGGTGTCAGATGCACGAGGTCAGCCACGCGGCTCAGCGTAGGACCCAGGTGTCGAATCACCAGAGGAGTGGGCGAACCGCTCGCATGCCGGCAATGTTGCGCTGATCAGGCTTAGCGTGCCCGGTGTCGCGGTGGCCGCCCGGCCGCCGACAATGCGTTGGGCGAACCGCCCAGCTCGCTCAGGTCTACCGGAATGAGCCGAAGTCGTGAGTCCGGGTCTGCCGGAGGGGCCTCGACATCGGTGAGATCCACCAAAGCGCCCAGAAACACGAGAATCCCGATGTCGGCTACGTGTGACAGAGGTCGGCCTGCGTCGGCTTGGACCATGAGTTCCGGCGTGCGCTCATCCAGACGATGTGGGGTTCGATGGGGATCGGTCGGCGAGAGATCAGCGCTCCGGAAGTATGACCTGCTGGGGTCCTCCGTCTGGGAATACGATGACAAATTTTCCACCCCCTTCCATGACCTGGTCGTATTTACCCAAAAGCATAAGGGCATCCGAGATCGTTTTTGCGTTACTGATGCCCTTGATCTCCTTCCGAAATTTCACAAAATCGATGCTCTCCTGAGAAATGTCGAAAACAGCCCGTTGCCAGAACGGCGGTGTCGATGGCAGCGGTGCGTCAGCCGTCATCCGATCCCCTCCCAATCTGGTCACTTCCCTGCGCTGCCACCCGGCGAATGCGTGCCGACCGCGTCGTTCTGCGTTGGGCCCGATCCGCCTCCAGCGAGCCGGGCATCGTCAGCTCCACCGCGGTGAGCGCACTTTCGACGACATGTTTGAGCAGATCGTCGTGTGTGTCGTCGGACTTGACCTCCTTGGCCAAGCTTTGGGAGAAGAGCAGCAGATTCTTCGCAAGCGGCAGAGCATACGAGCGGTTGAGCTGTCCGACTGACCGATTGCGCTCGTTTAAGAATGTCTTGCCAAGAAAGGCGGAGAAACCACTCCCGAGACCGGTCAGTACCCCGACCACGATCTGACCGTGGGTATCGACCCAGAAAATCAGGGACATGCCACCCAATAGCAGAATGCCCAAGGCTGTCGCCATCGCCGACTGGCTCTGCCGGTAAGAGCTCCGGGCCTGGGTCAAAGCGAGTTCCTGGTACGCGCGCAACTGCAGTTCGTTCGCCCGACGCGGGTCATTCAGGTCGACGTGGTCGGCCGGATCGTCGTCCCCTGCGGTCCCTGGCCCGAAGGATGCCCGGGAGAGGGTTGCGTGCACCTGGCCGCAGGTCACTAGGGCGCAGCTGATGAGCCCGGCTGCGAAGGCGGTCCAGGCGGCCGCCGGAGTGCCGACGCCGAGGGCTGCGCGCCAGGTGGGCATACACGCGACAACTGCTATCAGGCCGGATATGAGAGCGGCGCCGCGATACGCGATGAGTAAGGCGGAAACGTGCATCTCGGCCGAGGTTCCGACGACGAAGTCGGTCAAAATGAGGTTGGAACGGAAGACCGGCATCGAGGCGCTCTGCGACGTGTCGGTCAGGTCGATAAGCGTCGGTGCGGAGCCGCTGAGGGATGTCTCGGGTACGTCTCCGGAGGCACTGCCGGCCACTGCCACGCCTCCCTTGAAATTGGAACGCGGCCACCGCGCGCCATCACTCACTGTTACGCAAGGTACTCGAGGGAGTTCGTCAAGGGATTCTCGACCGTTCGTGTCGCAGCCCTTTCTGTTGTTCCGCATAGTCGAGCGGAGTAGCGGATCCGCGAATCAGGGGACTTCCTCAGTCGGCCGAAGTGATGCGTCGCCGCAGAGATCTGAGCACCACCTTCATCCCGCTCCTTCACGGGGACGGTCACTAACCACGGCAAGAGATCGTGCTGGATAGACCGCCTCCTGCTCGGGAGACGGATTAAGGAAGTGCGGCACGTCAGCCGGCAGAACACCTTCACCGGGCGCCTCGCCGAACCCATGCTCGACGCCGTCCTGGCGGCTCGCCGAAGGCCACCAGGGCAGCGCCGTTCCGAGCTGGACGAGGCGGCCCGGGTGCTGGTGCAGCAAAAGCCGTTGTGACGATGCAAACTGAACGGCGGGATGTCAGAGGCCGGCGATCCTGCTGATCATCAGTGCCCGCGACCGCGCACGTGTCCGCCGCGGACCGTTAGTGGCGGGCTCTCCGCCAGCAGGGCACGGACGTAGGCCGCGGCTGCCAGAGCAGCGTATCGACGCCACGTGGGGTTCACGTGCGCGTCGCCGTAATCGCTGATCCCCCGCACCACCAGCCATTCGAGGCCGTTCAAGGCAGTGCTGTAGGCGATCCCCTTGCCCTCCATCTCCAGCGCCCGCAGCGTGTGCTCGGCCGCGACACTGTCCCGGGACGTGGGGTTGCGCAGGGATCGATCGGCGCTGCCGATCCGTCCATAGTGCACTTTGGGGACGCCGGGGACGTGCCCGCTCAGCGCCGGGTCCGGGTGCGGCACTGGCCCGGAGCCGTCGCGGGCCCAGAGGGTGTCCGTCTCCTCCGGTGGCCGCGCGAAGGTCGCCAGGTCGGGACGATCGCTGATGTCCAGCCAGGTAAGCCACGGCTGCAGACCGCGGATCTCCTTCACTTGGAGCAAGCGCGCCGCGGAGGTGAGCAGCGTGGAGGGTTGCGGTACGCCGGCGCGCAGCTTGGTCCCGTCAATCGTGTCGTCCACGTGGTCGTAGGGAACGACGCCCCATGTCGAGACCACGATGTCGCCCTGCCGGACGTGGGTTTGCGGCGACTCGGGGGTGGGAACGCCGGCCGCGATCCCGGTCATCACCACGCAGTTGACGCTCGGGAAGCTACGGCTCAGGTGGGTTCCCGCGGCGGCGGCCAGCGCGTTCCCGGCATCCAGCATCAGGGTCAGCACAACGGCATGCGGCGTGCCATCTGTGCGGCTCGGCAGGTCGCCCAGCACGTATGGCGATCGGTCACCGTCCCGCAGATCCTCCCGAGGGTTCTCGAGGAGGGCGTGCACCGCCGCGAACTCCTCGGGCAAGGCTGTGACGATGCCGATCGTCGGGTTCTTGCCGTCCCGGTCCCGCTCCAGGCCCTGTCGCACCCTGACTTCTCCTGCCCGCTGGAATCTGAGGTGGCGCTGTATCGCCACCACGATGCAACCGATCGTCACCAGGCCGAGGATTCTCGTCAGCCAGCCGAACACCCGCAGCTGGGTCAGGACAGGACTCAGCTCTCCGGAATCGCCCAGGAACAGCAGCTGGTTCAAGAGCCAGGACAGTGCCTTTCCGAACGTGGTGAGCCCGGCGCCGTCGCAGTCGGCGCCGTCCCGGCAGGCGGCGGCCTCGCGCCCGGAGATGTAGTTCGCGTTGAAGAGCGTCACGATTGCCAGCGCGATCAGGAACAGCGTGATTCCCTTGGCCGGCCCGGCGGGCTCCTTGTCCGGCAGCCTCAGCCGGGCATCGCCGATCGCGAGCAGACGGGGCCGGGTTCCGACCAGTTCCAGCCCTTCGTGCCATTGGAGCAGCCGGCGCTCGACGTTCTGGTCGGTCACCCCGTCCAGCACCCAGAGCACGAGCTCGGAGCCGGGCTCACGGATGCGCCCGGGCAGCCGGTCGTCGAGCTCACGCACCACCTGGTTCACCGACCGCACCAGGCAGTCGATCTCGCTGTCCGGCGGCACGTGGCAGATCGGAACGGACCAGTGCCGCCCGAGCAGCGGCCCGGTGGCAGGGACGGCTGAGTCGTCGGTCAGCTCGACGCTGCGCCAGCCGCGGACCAGCGCGGTGACGATCCCCAGCACCATGAACACCGTTATCCAGAGGACCGCGAGCAGGGCCAGGATCATCGCGGTGAGCGCGAGGCCGGAGCTGCGCCAACCGGTCGCCCAGCAGATCAGTGCCAGGCCGGCCGCGCCGGTGAGCAGCAGGAAGGAAGGGAGCATCGACATGACCAATTCCCACCACCGGTCGAGCTGGGCGAGCCGGCGGGTGCGGACGTCCTGGTCCGGTAGCCGGTGTCGCAGCTCGAACGGCAACTCCACGACCGCGAAGGAGTCGGGGCCGTGCCAGATCATCCGACCCTCTCGACCGGCCAGGTAAAGGTGCGCGGCGATCGGCAGGCGGCTGGGCACGACACCGTTGAGGTGGCGCGGCCGCAACAATCGGACCGCGGCGCGGCCACGCCGCTCCACGCTGAGCGACGCGGCCGCCTGTCGGCACTCCCGGTAACTGGGCGCCGCCGTCGACCTCTCGACCCCGGTCAACTGACCAGGGTGATCACGACACGACGGTTCTTCGCCGCTGCCTCAGACCAGATCGGCTGCACGTCCGAGCGCACGGTCCGGGTCAGCGGTTTCGCGGTCTCACCCAGCTGTGTCCACAGCACCTGCTTGCCTTTCAGGTCGACCATGCCGTCCGCCTTCACAGCTCGGCGACCGCGGGCGTCGGGTTGTCCAGACCGATCCGGTCGATGGTCAACTGGCCGGCGGTAGCGATGGCGTCGCTGGCGACCACGATCATGATCGGGTCCTGCTGGGCCGCGCGTTCACCGCTGCCAGGATATCGGAACCGGGCTCCGCGGGGAGCAGTTCGGCGCGCTACGCCCAGGTTGCGACGCAGTTCAGAGCGCCGGCTCTCCCACCTCGTCCCGGCCCGGTGCGCGCAGTGCCGTGGCAGTCGATTCCAGGAGCCCGATCAGCGCGGTCGTGGCGGGCGGGTCTGGCGGGTCGCCGTACGTCGCGGCATAGATCTGGCGGGGGCTGTCGGTGAGTTGTGTGGCGTGGACGCCCGGTGCCCGGTGCGCTTGCAACGCGAGTCCGTTGACTATCGCAACACCCATTCCGGCGGCGACCAGGGCCTGGGCGATGACGGTGTCGTCGCAGGAGTAGGCGATGCGTGGTGAAAAGCCGGCCCGCTCGCATGCCGTGATCGTGGCGGCTCGACAGCGTTCGCAGCCGCCAACCCAGGCGGAGTCACGGTGGTCCTCGAGACGCTGATGGGGTTGGTGGCTGATGAGGTAGAGGGGGTCGTCCAGGAGGTGGGTGAGTCGGAATCCCTGGTGCTCGTCGGGAGGAGCGTCGCCGCTCCGGAAGATCAAGGCGATGTCGACGTGTCCGGATCGCAGCATGTTCAGGCCTACGGCCGGGTGGGCATCGACGAGGTTCAACTCGATGCCCGGGTGCGACCGGGACAACTCGGCGGCTGCCTTCGGTACGAGGGTGCTGAGGACGGTTTGGAAGCCGGCGAGCCGTACGCGTCCGGCACGAAGTCCCACCCGGGCGGCCAGCTCGGCAGATGCGGCGTTCACCCGCCCCAGGATCTCTGCCGCACGCCCCGCCAACAGCTCCCCGTCGGGGGTCAGCCGGATCCCGCGGCCCACTCGTTGGATGAGCTTGGCTCCGGTGTCGGCTTCCAGTCGCCCCAGATGGTGACTGACCGTTGGCTGGGAGTAGTGCAGCTCCTTCGCGGCTTCGGTCACCGATCCATGCCGGGCGACCGCTTCCAGCACCGTGAGGTGGGTCAGGTTCAGCATGGATCAACTTTATCTATGAGACATGGGCAGACTTGGCATTAGACGTCATGACGTTGGGGCAGCAATCATCGCTCTCAGCCTCGAGAAACGACCTACCGATTGCTGAAGGAGCATGAGCCATGGCACTCGCTCGCGTCCAAAACTTCTCGATCTCACTCGACGGCTTCGGTACCGGTGAAGGTCAGAGCCGCGACGCGCATTTCGGTCACGCCGGGGATCGGTTGCACCAGTGGATGTTCGCCACCAGGTCCTGGCGCGGGGTCGACGACCCAGGTGCTAGCGGCGGCGTTGACGACGTCTTCGTCCGGCAGTTCGATCCGGGGATCGGCGCGGAGATCATGGGCGGCGGGAAGTTCGGCCACCCCGGATGGCACGAGGACCCGCAGTGGAAGGGCGCGTGGGGTCCCAACCCACCGTTCCACACACCGGTCTTCGTCCTTACCCATCAGCCACGCCCGTCGATCGAGATGGAGGGCGGCACGACCTTCAACTTCATCAACGCCTCGCCCGCCGAGGCACTCGAGACCGCCCGTAAGGCTGCGGGCGGCCAGGACGTACGCATCGGCGGAGGTCCCACTGTCATCCGCGAATTCCTTGCCGCCCGGCTCATCGACCACATGCACATCGTGGTGGTCCCCGTCCTGCTCGGCCGAGGCGTACGCCTCTGGGACGGACTCGAGGGCCTCGAGAAGGACTACCAGGTCGAGGCCACCTCCTCGCCCAGCGGCGTCACGCATGTGACGTTCACCCGTACGAGCGTCTAAACCGCCTGGCAGGTACCGACGCTGTTGCCCGTGCAGCCACATGCCGGGATCGACGAGCCGCCGCAGAGCCGCCGGCCCGGCTGATCAGTGGCACACTCGAGTCGGCGACGAAATGGTGGGGCGTCGAAAGGGCAGCGGAACATGAGCGAGGTGCAGCGGATGCTCAACGCGGCACGCGCGTTGGTTGCGGACTCGAATCCTGAGCAGGCCCGAATGCTGGGTGGATCACTGGACTACCGTCAGTCTCGTGAATGGACCTACCTGCCGGGCGATCGGCCCGGCGTGACGCTGGCGGACATGTCGCACGACCAGCAGGAAAGCGCTCTGGCCCTGATCGAGTCCGCTCACGGGCAGGTCGGGGCGGAACTCGCGGTGGGTGCCATGCAGGTCGAGCGGATCAGACGTGAGTTGGTGACCGGCGCGCCAGTCGACAACGATCGCTATTGGTTTCGCATCCTGGGTGAGCCGGGTACCGACGATCCGTGGGGATGGCGGGTCAACGGCCATCATCTTGCCGTGCATGTCGTTGTCGCCGATGGCCGAACGAGCATCACCCCGCATTTTGTCGGCTCTGAACCGGCCGAGATTCCCTCAGGCCCCTCCGCCGGTCGCCGCCTGCTCGGCCCGGAGGAGGACCTCGCCCGGGAACTGCTCGCCAGTCTGGGCCCAGACCAGAGCCGCGCCGCAGTGTTCTCGGCCATCGCACCTGACGACATCCTGACCCGAGCCGACCCGATCGCGGATCCAGGTCTGCTGCCAGAAGGCCTGCGCTACGGCGACATGTCGGCGCAGCAGCAAGGCCTGCTGCGGCTGTTGGTACGCCGGTATCTCGACCGGGCGTCAGCCGACTACGCCGAACACTGCTGGGCGGAGGCGGTCGAAGCGGGCCTGCACCGCATCGGTTTCGCCTGGGCCGGCGGGGCCAAGCGCGGCGAGCAGCATTACTACTGCGTCACCGCGCCACATTTCCTGATCGAATACGACAACACCCAGGACGGCGGCAACCACGCGCATTCCGTGTGGCGGCACCTTCGGGACGACTTCGGCGACGACCTCTTGCGTCTGCACTACACCACCCGGCACGGCGCCACCTCGGGCTGAAGGTCACGCGTGGGACGCCTGAGGGTGCTCTCGGGGAATCCGTCTATCGGTCGCGGTCTCGAGAATCTCTCCACCAGACGACGAATCGGTTGACCACGATGAAGAGGATCACCGCACTCGGAATGGGAGCCGGGACGTAGTAGCCGGTCAGCTCATGGTTGTGTATCGCTGTCCCGACAAGTATCAGGACTGCGAGAACGCTGGCGAGGATGAGCGTGATCCCGGGAAACTCCAGCTGCAACAGCTGGTGGGAAAGGCGGCGCGTCAGTGGGGTTCTGGTGCCCGGGTGCGGGATCGCCTCCTGGGGCCGGGATCCCAGATGCGCCGTCAGGTTGGCCGGCCAGGTGCGGTCGACCTGTGCGATGAGGTCGGTGCCGTTGCGCCAGAGGGTGGGTTCGACTACCAGTTGGCTGCCCTCCGCGCCGACCAGTACCCGGGCGCCGTCCCTCCAGTGCAGGACAGCGACGGTGGATTCCAGTGGGACACTAAGGTATTCGGAACCAGAGGCCAGAGTGATGCCCGCGGCGCCGACCTGGATAGTGGAGGCCGCCCGCCCATCGCGATTCAGGCTGCGGTACTCGCGCCCGCTCAGCCGGGGTTCCTGCGAGAAGGGGGCCTGCCGCCACGACTGCCAATTGGGCGAGATGCCGGGCGGGATCTGTGCGAGCAGCGTTGTGCACGCTT
>Ga0307513_10000281_pt1 | contig 73744 bp, 90 predicted proteins | sample 15_EM_MG_FD_202174 | JGI IMG/M metagenome (GOLD analysis project Ga0307513, IMG submission 202174) | Populus trichocarpa ectomycorrhiza microbial communities from riparian zone in the Pacific Northwest, United States - 15_EM | ecosystem: Host-associated > Plants > Roots > Unclassified | place...
TTCCCCCGCCCCGCCCCCCCCCGCCCCCCGCCGCCCGCCCCCCCCCCCCCCCGCCCCCCCCCCCCCCCCCCCCCCCCCCCCCCCCCCCCCCCCCTTGGCGAGCGTGTACGGTGATACAAAGTCCTGCAGAGGAAAACGGGGTATTGCCTTACTGCAGGATTACCGTACTTATTTATGGATGGGTGGTAAAAATGTACCGAAGACGAGACACCCGTTGTTAGAAGGAAGGAAGGGTGAAAGAAAGGAAGAAAGGAAGAAAGGAAGAATTGACGGGGTCGGAAGGAAACTCGAGTGATGAGGTGTGGGGGGTGTATGATACTCTTCTGCCGTGCGCAATGTCACGGGGAATGTAGGGGGGAGTGTACGAGTATGGAATGGGATGCGATGGGGGGGGGAGGGGAAATGTAATGTATAATACCGGCAATTTATCATTTCAAATCATGTCGGCGCGAGCAATTGTCTTTAGCCGGCAAATTAAATTCGTTGCTTGGGGGAAAATGAGTTTCTTCTGGAATTCTTTGGAAGGTGGGATTTTTGTTTTGGAACGGTATATGGGGATGGGAATCGGATGACCGCCGGAGGCGAGCTACGGTAACTTGATTGCCTTTTCTTTCTTCCGCTGCATATCATACATTACAAGAAACGCGCACGCAAAAACAAAAACCTAACTTACCGACTTGGCAAATCAATTAATCACGCACGCGAAACACGTCGCGTCTTCCCGGCCTGCAAGAAAGAAAGCCCAAAGCCAAAGCCACTCTCTGCCCCTCATTTCCTTCCTTTCTCCTTCCCTCCCTCCCTCCCTCCCGCATCTGCCCTCATATCCCGCACAAAGCATACACACCATGGAACCCCTCCCGAAACTAACCGAAGGCAGGTCCGTAATTTCTTCATATCCAGATCTCCTCTCGACCCTGACAGACTTCCTGACAGTCTGTATCCATACGATCCTCTACCACCGCAATATCTACCCACCCGAACTCTACATCAAAGCGCGCAAGTACAGCTTCCCCGTGTACCAGTCCCGTCACGAGCGTGTTTGTAAGTGGATTGCGGACGCGGTTGGGGCTGTTGCTGGGGAGATTGCGAAGGTATGGTTGGATTTGGTTTTACTCGGGTTCCCAGTACAAGTAAGTAAGCTTATTGGTGGAGGGGGGGATTAGGGCAATGTGTCAAAAGTCAGCCTAATTCTAATTTCGCCGAGAAATATTCCGTTGGAGAGATACGTTTTTGACCTTAGCACGTTCCCGAATGTTCCGTTTGAAGGCGGGTATGGGGATTTACTATTGCAGCAGTTGGTAGAGGTTGGAGGGGGGGAGAAGAAGCGGTTGGACGAAATCACGATTGCGGGGTTGGAGGCACAGTTTAGGGCCTGCCTGATGAAGCTTTCCGCCACTGCTCCAGATCTGGGTAGGCTACCTGAAGACTGCACGTACACCGTGGCGGTGGAGATGAAGGAACCGGGAGCGCCGATAAATGTGGGATTCCCCTCTCCCCTCTCCCACCGTCGGTGGTAAGCTTTTTTCTTTTCTTTTTCTGCTAACACCCGAAAAGTATGCAGGAGTCTGGGTCCCCGCCGAAGGGCAGGGCAGTGATGGGACTGGTATTAGGCGTGGCGGTGGGACCAGATCTACTGCTATCAGGACGGTAGAAGCGGGCTCGATTTGCCTTGAATTGTCAATAGAAGAAACCACTACCAAAACGAAGATGGTATTTGAGTAGTAGCAAAATTCAATGGTGGAATTGACCATGGAAATCGTAAAAAAGAAGGGAAAAAAAAGAAATTGTATGCATCGAAAAAAACACCTTTTATCTTGAGAGCCCTGGGTCAATTGAGGAAAATGGAGAGAAGAATTGTGGAATGGGGAGAGAAAGGAAAAAAAAAGAGATCCGGCTGCAACTCCCATAGTGTGTGCACTGAGCCTGATATTAAAGAAGGCTGCAAACACCTGTGTATCGCAAATCTCTATCCCAAACCCATGGTCTTTTTAGAGTTTTCATACACAAGGTACGACTGAAAACGTGTTAGTAATGAAATGGCAGTATCAAAAGTATGAATAAGGAAAATGAGAATCTCACAATTGAGACCGCAGGTACGACTTTCAGCAAATTCGGAGTGAGACCCCTGAACATCCCCCGGAGGCCCTCCGCACTATATGTTTTTACTGTAACGTCCCACATGTTGGTGTATGTCTGCGGGTGTTGTGCTGTCCCCTGTGCCTGCAGTCTCGTCCTTAACACGTTGATGGGATACACCACGGTAGCGCCCACACTACCGCTGGTGGCACCGATTCCAAGAACTATCCAATTCGGCACTTCCACGTCTTTCTCGTCGCATTTTAACTTTTTGGCTTTCCGTGCCGTGTATGATCTCTTCATATACTCGAATGTGCCTAGATCAATGGCCGAGTAAGGGAATATCCCGATTAAAGCTAGTGGAAGACCTTTGTAAAATGCTTGAGGCCCCCCGTTAGTCCAGGTCTTTCGAAACGTCTCGAGAATAAGCTTATTCCCGGTAGACCCCTTTTCAACCAATTCACATTGCATTCGGAATTTCAGAGTGTCAATAGGGTATATGGAAAATCTAGATAATTAATTAGAGTTGATATTTCAGCTTCGAGATAATACTGGCATACTGAGAGACGACACCACCGATACCTCCGGCCAAGAACCTGGAAATTGGTGATATATTTGATGCGTCGTCGGTTCCCTCGAGTCTGCTAAGTGCTCGTTTCGCAGCCTTGCTCATGTTAGGAGGCATCTGGTTAATTCCGAGGAAGGCAAAGCCTACCTCAAATGAACCGAACTTAATTGCAGACTCAGGTAAAATCTTTACAACATTCAATCCATTACCTGTCCGTGTTAGAAAATCCACCCGAATTTGAGGGCTGCGCTGTCCCTACCCGCAAAGAAGGACCTAACTCCGCCCGCTCTCCATAACGCCCGGATGGAATCCATGAGGGGTCCTGCAGCTTTTTTTGCAGCCTGGACAGCTTCACCTTGCGTCACAACCTCGACAGCTTTCCTCGCCGCTGAATTGCCAGTCTGTGCAATCAAGTAAACCTTTATGCGATCAAATGGTGCCGTGGCAGTCCTCGAAATTGCGCCTGCAATACCGCCTGCAAGAAAGTAGCCTAGCCAATCATTGACATCAGTACATTCCTCCCAAAGGCACCTTCAAACCGGGCCAGCATACGGGGACTGTAATGGGGCAACCTGAGATATTGAGGGTAAGGTCGGAAGAATTGAAACCGGATTTACCTAGTCCTAAGTGATTTATCTCATCACTAAGACTCACATCGCCTTCTGGGTTAACGTTAACAGTGGAAAGGTAGTAAGAGTAAATTGTCTTTAAGGAGGCCTCATGTGGCATGAACATGAGGAAATCTCTTGAACTCGTCAGCATCACTCTAAACATACTAATTGCTATGGAAAGGTATGTAATGTTGTTGGATTCCCACAATCATACCTCCATTCCTCATAACATATCACACCGTCATTATTTCTGTCCATTGAATCGAAGAATTCTTGCAGCCGTTTTGTATCCACCACAAGTCCGGCACGGCTGAGCGCGATTCGTAGTTCCGCTTTATCGATCTTTCCATTCTTATCCAGGTCGACGGAAGTGAAGATGCGCCATAGTTCCCGATCAGCGCTCTCGAAGAAGTGCTTGAATTCTGAATACTGAATGAGGCCATCCTTAGATGTATCGACAGCTTCCAGGATATCGTGTAATAGATGCTCCGCGTCTTTCAGAGCTGTCACAGACCGATAATGATTCAGAAAACCAATCGCTTATACCGTGGAGACTCTCATTCAAAGGTGCTTAGGCGGAACGGCTAAAGGAACTGGGTGATTGAACTCACGATGGTTAATCCTCTTGAGACCCCGCCTCAATCCCTCTAAGTCTAAATGGCCCTCGCTGCGTGTGTCCAGATTCTTGAAGAGCTTCAGTAAGCGCTCATCGCGAGCCTTTTGGCTCTCACGCTCGTTCATGTATGGAACCTTCTTCTTTTCTTTCTTTTTTTCCTTCTTCCCTCCTTCTCCTCCTCCTCCTTCTTCTCTTGTTCTTGTCCTTGTTTTTTTCCCTTTCCTTTTATCCGATCTAATGAGGGGTCGTATGTTATCGCGAGATTAACGCTATCGCGGATTGTTTCCTGCGCAGAGGTTGAGGAAGGCCAAGCAAGCAAACAAACAGGAGAAATTCAAGATTTTTCGTGTTCTCATTCTATTTTATTTTTTTCCTTCTTTTTCTCTGATGGAGGTCCCGATCTCCACGTGTTTATTGGTGGATGAATCGGATGAATGTCGATCAGAAGTGAGGTCACAGCCCTCTGTGATTCGAGTCTATTGGTTCCTTTTAGGCTTGGCAGAAGTGGTAAATTAACTGTTTGATTGGGACTCGCCAAGCCCCGTTGCGACCAAGATGGACAAGATGGCTCTCATCTGCCCCATCCGTGGACAAGCCAAAACCGGCGGCAATTCGTTCCAAGATCTACTCTCAAAAGCAGCGAGGGCCAGTGATTTCCCTGATCACCTTCGTCCGGACCTTCGAGAATCGGGATCAGAGGATCTTTATGTCACATCTCCGCCCCTCCCGCAGTCCAAAAATCTTCTTCATAGCCTGCCTCGCTTGTTCGCCCGAGCGATTTCGCAATCAGCACTTCAGCTCTGCCCTTGCCTTACAAGTACAGTACCTCGATCACTACCCTTCCTGAAGGGAAGAATCCCCAGCTGGCCCGATGAGCCTTTCTGCGCAGCTTCGCCGCCTTTGACCCGCCTTTCCCAGCCCTCAGCTCGACCCAACTCGGCTCAACCATCACTTACCTACTTACCGAGGGAAAAGTCGAAAGGAGAAAAAAAACAACTAAAACCGGACCCACCATTATTTTCCTACAGTAGCAACAGGCAGCAGAGAGAAGCAAAGCGACCGCAATTGCTCCGAAGAAAACATCGCCGCAGTACATACTTACAATCCACACATCCTGCGCTGGTTATTCTTGCGTGCACCTCATGGCGGCAAACTACTGGGCTTCATCGCAGCGCCTGCATTGGCAAATGTCTCGACAAAAACTGGCCGAGACCAGGAGTGCTCTCGATGCCCTCGATCCGAAGACGGTTCAACAATACCCTTTGCCTGAATTGAGGCACCTGAGCATATACTTCAATTCTCGTTCGTTCCCTCTTCCAAAAGAAAGAAAAATAAAGCAAAATGCTTGTTCTTGCTTCTTTTGCTTGCTCACTGAAAAAAAAAACTATGTATCATGTTTTGCACGGAACAGAGATAGCTCGTCTTGGTCGGCGCATGCAGACGAGACAACAGGCACTGGCGACCGCCCAATTGTATATTCGACGATTTTACACAAAGGTCCCTATACGTGATACGAACCCTTACCTAGTGATGGCAACATGCTTGTATCTCGCGTTGAAGATGGAGGAGTGCCCCCAGCACATCAGGATCGTTGTCAGTGAGGCGCGAACTTGCTGGCCCGGTAAGCTTCACCCTACGAGTCCTCCTCTGATCGGTAGTGGTCCCCCTCTTTCTAAACCTTGTACCACGCGTGCCCAACAGATGTAATGCCCTCTGATACAGCGAAGCTCGCCGAATGCGAGTTTTACCTCATATCTGAAATGAATTCGTATCTGATAGTTCATCACCCATACCGGACCCTTGGGGAGCTTACAGGTGGTCTATCGTTGACGAATGAAGAGAACAACACCTCCTGGCAAGTTATCAACGACTCCTGCCTTACCGACCTTCCACTACTATACCCTCCACATATAATCGCGTTGACCGCGATCTTTCTTTCGGTTGTACTGAAGACATCGCTACCACAAGCAAACATACACGCAGCAGCATCATCAGCTGCCGCCGCTGCCGCGGCAGTTGTGGCGGCGAACTCTGGTAATAGCGCAGGAGGTAGCGGTGGGGGGGGAGGGGGCAGTGGTGGTGTTTATGGGGCGAGTGGTCAAGGGCCTCAAGTTCGGATCGGAAAATTGATAGAATGGTATGCCGAGTCGAAAGTGGATATGGAAGCCGTTATCGATTGTACCCAGGAAATCATGTCGCTTTATGAGGCGTGGGAGTCGTTTACGCCATCCGCCGAAAAGAATTGCAAAGATCAACTTTGCCGAATGATAAAAGCGAGAGGTATTGTGTAGCGTGGTCGTACAGCACGGGGAAGGGGAGGGTCTCGGATAATCTCTTTCTATAAATTTTATTTTCCTGTCATTTTTTCCGTGATCTTTTTTTCTTATTTATTTTTTTCTTCCTCCTTCCATACCGGTCTTCCTTCCTCTTAACACACACCTCTTGGTTGGAATGGGAGTTAGGTTTAGGGCAGGCAGACACGTTTCTGTGAACCAGGCGGGATGTTGGTGCATTTTCTAGATGTTTCGTGACCTTGATCGGGAATCCGGCAGCAGCCGGAGAGAAATGAGGGGCATGCCTTCAAGAACCAGGAAAAGATCTTCCATCTCTAAAACGGACAAAAACCCTAAACCAAACAAGGTTCAGAAGGAGAAATAGGACAGCTCTATGAGGAAGAGGGCCCTTGTGACGTTGGTGGTGTTGTTCGGAGCTCTATCCGCAGGCTTTCCTAGCCTCATTCTCCTACATGCTGGCGATGGGGGGGAAGCGGTGCAGCAATCCTTTAGAGTTAGATTTACCCTTTTTCTTTGTTCCTGGAGACACGAACACGTCAAACTGGACCAAACCATACACCCAGGCCGATTGGCAGCCAGTGAGAGAAGGAGAAAACCTTGGTACCCGATCGGTTCGTGCATAATCCGTCGAGGCTGAATAAAATGGTCACCCACCTTCCAGGCCTGACCGGGGACAATCGTGGGTCTAACCGCTTTCCGCCATTCTCGTCTACCCGAAGAGAGCAAGTGGACTGGGAAGCGCGAAGACCGAAATTAAAAATGATGCATGCGACAATGCGCACGGCAACTGGCTGCAGAGAGAGACGATGGCGAGACCCGTCTCCAGTTGCCAGCTCTCAGGCTGGTTGGGTGGGATCAACATTCCCCTGCTGACCCTCCTCAAACATCAGAATTTTGTACCAAAACCTACTACCCCATCACCCACCATCACCCACCTCCGCCATTTCGAAGCTTCACCACACACCGCTTCTGTCCCTCCCTCCCAACCGTTTTTTTCCCTGCTTCGAGGGGAGGGTGGGTGGCACTGAATTTAGAGAGGCCAGAGAAGGAAGGGTGGGGCTTGCCTTGGGCGCAGCAGCAGAATCGACGAGCCAACCAGGCCTCGGACTGACATGGACAAACCCTTGTTCCTGGTGTTGGATTTTCTCTGTGTCTTTCTCTATGGGGTATGTCAGTGGCGGGATATTGATAGCCTGGATGCCTTTTTTTATTGTTTTTTTCTTCTTTTTTCCTTTTAGCTGTTTTGTATGAGTGCCCAGTACGACCAGCGCTTGCAGACCTATTCCCAGAACAGTATCCGACCCACTCCTCTCACTCGCTCGCAGCCCATGTCTCCACCCCTTTTTTTATTCCTTCCACCCCTGACCACCCCCCCCCCCCCTGCACTCTCCATCATATTTTTCCACCACTCAGACAGCAGACGCACGCACACCCTTCTCACTCCCACACACCCCAAGTCCGCTATGCTCTCTGTTCCCTCCCTCGCTTTCTCGACCTGTGTTCCCATACCGGCCGGTACACTTCCACTCTTCTGATCCTGCTTTGCTTATCCCCCCCCTCTCACCACTTTCCCAAACTCCAGTCCGCCACAGCCTTCTCCTCCTCTTATTTCTTCTACCCCCTCCCGCACCCCTCTTCATTCATATTCAAAAGCACACGAGCCATCCAAGCAAAGTTTCCATTATCGATACGGTCCGGTGTTGTATTGTTGTCTGTTTGCCTGTTTGTTATAATCTAATCGTCGCCACCCTCCTACACCCATCTTTCCCACCCTTCATCTCTCCTTGCCTTGCATCGTGCCGCCCTTAAGCCCACAAATTCCGACACCGGCAAAAGAAAGCAAATCCCCCACAACGCATTCATCTATCAACTCGCTCCTCGGACAGCTTCTCCTGGCGATAGCATCAACTCTCCCATAGCAACATATCAAATACCACTGCCACTTCACAATGTCTTTCGGTTATCCCTCCTACCTACCACATCCCGCACAAACTTCCTCGGGCAACCGCTCTCGTAGGAACCCTCACCGTCCTTCTTCCACTCCGTCCTTTCTCATGATGAGGCCGAAGGAGGAGCTGACAGACACACCAGCAGTCCCCACTTTCATTGAAAAGTTTGAGGCAGGAAGGTCTTTTGAGATGGAGGATGACTTTGCTTTCATCCCGGAACTGTGTACGGAGGAAGAAGTATGAGCCGCCTTCTACACCAATGATCTGTTGACCCGAATGATGCTTCGACGGTGTGCTTACATTTCACCTGTCCGCAGCGCCAGATGATGGACTACTCGTCTTCAGATCGTTCTTCAACCTCAAGCGGTTCTCCTCAGTCATCACCACTACAGCATCAGGTTCAACCCTCGACAGCGTATCCTCACGCTGCCACCTATGCAAACATGTTCAACAACATGCATGTTAAATATCAACAGCCTCCTGCTCTGCCTCCAAAACAACGCTTCGCTATCCCCATCGTGAATCCTAATACCGGACTGCGCGTTGCTTCTCCTCCACTAGCATCACCAAATAGGAATCCCTATCCCAGCTCCGGCCTAGCCAGGAGGTGGTGAGATCACTCACGTCCTTGACAAACCAACCTTTTCGATCAAAGTGTCCTAGAAGTGACGTTGATATCACCCATCCTACTGAAAGCAACCTTCAAAAAAAAAAAACTCTTTACCTTCACCCGCCTTTTTCACTTATTAGCGATTACATTCTCGCTATGTCTATAGAATGTTGGTGTTTACCTGTACTTTTTCGGGGTGTGTGTCAAATTAACCATGGGATGGTGTTATTGTGTTCGCTTCAACGTGTGCTTTTACGGGTATGGTCGGTTTTGTCTTTGGTTTTCGCATCGGGATTGTTTAAAAGGAGTGGGGAAAAACGAAAAATATTGGACGGCCTTATAAATATCTCTATACATAGTTTTCGGCTTCTGTGTTTCTTTATTTTCCTTAATCCTCTTTCCTTTTGGGTGTTGCTTATCATCTCTTAGTCTTGGGAGTTCTTGTCAACGGACTTGGGGGCGGTGGGTTATTGGGTTGTTTTAACGATCTTGGGGCTCTTTCGGGGGTTGCTGTCTTGGGTTTTTCAACGGTGCAAAGTTGTTTTACTTGCTGCAATAATAGCGGCGTGTATCTTTGATTCTTGGGGTGGGAGTGTTTTTGTGCTTTTATGGTCTTTATTTTTCTCCTATATTCTCGTGTGAATTTTGGGAAACTTTCTTCATCTTCCCTTCTTGTTCAAAAAGATGTTTTAAAATTATTTTAGGATCTCTGTTATCCGCTACTAACTTAACTAGTTTTCTTTTCCTCTTGTCTTCTGTTTTTGTCTCTTCTTTATTTACCTACCTAACCTTGATACCTCGATCTTGTATTAACTCATGGAAAATGGAGTAATGCTTTTTAGCGGTTGAGGTAGTTTTTTTTCTTTTTCTCCGGCATTCGTTGTTCATGGCTTCCCTTTTCCTTTCTTACTTGCCTCCCTTCTGCGTTTTCGATATCCCCTCTCTTCTTCACCAGCGGTGCTTTACTCCGAAATCACCTCAGCTTCAGGCGAGTGAAGCAAAGCAAAATAAGTGTATTATTCGATTCTTCTCCCCTTTCCCCTTCCTGTACAAAAGTAGTATTTTATGATCCTTAGAAGAATAGCAACCATACCAGGAGTTGAGTATCATAGAGGTAAGGTAGTCCGCCAGACAAAACTGGAGATCTACTAGTGCATCTGTGTATTGATTCGAAAATTGCTTATTAAGCAGGTAATCTCTTTCCTCTTTGGGTTTGATTGGTTAATCTAACGAGCACAAACTGTCAAATCTATTACTTCATTTGGTGAAGTGGTGCCAAGATATTATCAAATACGGTTAGTTTGTGCTGTGTCACCCTATCAACCCCTTCCGCAAGCTCTCTAGACAACCATAAAGTAAACACTTTTTACACCAGCTTTTCCAGCTTAAAAAGTGTTGCAGTTGCTGAGCTGGAGCATTCTTCTTCCCAAGTCAGTCAGTCAGCCAGCCATATTTGGGGGCTGGTTTTTGGGAAGGGGGGAGGGAGGGAGGGTTGATTCGCATTGTCCAGCACCGTGCCTGTCTGCTGCAACCAACCAGTTATCCACAGCTAAATCTCCACACCCGCCCCAAAACAACCCCCCCAAGCAGAAACCAGGAAAACCCAAAACCCAACCAACCAAAACCTTACCATACCGGTATCATCACAATAATATTATTATCATTTCCCACAAAGTACTCCAGCACCCGAAGGCGGGCGTCGCAAAAAGAAAAAGAAAAAGGTACGAGACCGGTATACCGGTAATACGGTAGGTTACATCCCTCCCTCCATCCATCCCTCGGCTGGACCGAACTCTCTCGAGTAGTTAGTTAGTTACCTTTGATACCTACCTACCAGGCAAACCAAAGCGAAAAAAAAAAGAAAAAAAAGAGCAATTTGTTATTATTATTTTTATTTTTTTTCGATGTTTTATTTGTTGTGTAAAAAGATAATTGTATCATACCGGTAACCGGTATTGTATGATAACCAGCAATAAGAATTCAATCAGCAAGTTGATTCAGCACGTACCTTTTCCTCCTCTCCTTTCCTTTCCCTTCCTTCCACCTCCCACCGCCGAAGGGGGGCTATGATACACAACAACCCACCCCTTCATAATATCATCATAGTCCTACCCCCCCCCCCCCCGTGCTACACACTACAATACGAGCGAGTTATCATACCGCTATCGCAGATCCTTACAATAATACGGGTACCACTAACTCACTAACTAACCCCCCCACCCCACCTTCCCATTCGCTAAGAACGGCGAGCGGCGAACGGCCGAGGCGAAGGGCTGAAAAGGTATGGGTGGATGGAAGCCTGAAACTCATTTATTTTACCGCGCACAAAGTAAGGATGAAAAACAACGACCGTGCACTCTTTTTTCTTTTCTTTTTCTTCTGTGTGTGTGTAAGTTGTTACAAGTATGTGCTAGTTGGGGAAAGCATAGCCTGAAGGAAACTTAGTCCAGATCGATGAGGAGGAGGAGGAGGAGGGGAGGGAGGGAGGGATGTGATGTTTTAGAAAAAAGGGAAGTGCGGAGAAGGGTTTTTCCTTTTGTATGCCTTTGTTTGGAATCGGGATGGTTTTTGCTTTGTGGTAAGTTAACTGTATGATAATATGGGGAATTATCGTTGGGGGGGGGGTTTCTTCAACTTTGAGGGTTTTCGCCTGTTTGTCTGTATGTTCGCCCGTTTGTCTGTATGCTCGCCTGTTTGGCTGTTCTTCTTCTCGGCAGTGCAGTAGTTGCAGTGGAGTGATTTGCCCTGCCTCGTTATTATATTTCCTCCTGCTATGTAGTTAATTCCATCGTAACTAATCTCTCCACTATGATGCTATTTATCTATTTATCTATTTATTTTTCCGAGCCTTGATATCATACTTGGGTACATCCCATTTGAATCGATGTGTATGGCATGAAGTTCACTACTTCCACCATACCGTACTATGTTTAACCCTTTTTTTTCTTTTTTTTAGGATGAGCCTGCCAGTCAGTCAGTCAGTCAGTCAGTCAGCCTACATCCAATGTATCATACGTCCTCACGTTCTGCATTCGCGTTTTTTTTGGCATGGGAGCACGGAAGGGAAGGGACATGTTATGGTACCACCGGTACCGGTCGTCTTTATTCATTCATTCATTCATTGGATTTTTACATTTTTAAAAAAATTTCCCTTTTTACCGCTCCGATATGCTGGGATGGGTGTGGGTGTGGGCAGTTTTATGAGACCATGTCCGAGTCGCTGTATGATATTGTAGGAATTTTGTTCATGCATGATATGGTAATCTATGCTATGTACGGTATGATATATTCCCCTTCGCGATCCGATCAAGTACAGGAAGTGGTTGTATGGGAGGGATCTCACGATGTCTTTTTTTTTCTTCAGTGTGATACCGTATGTAAGTGTGGGAGTAATAGTGAAGTGAAGTGAAGTGAAGCTTTAGGTTTTTCATGTCACAGTAAGTTACAGTCAGGAAGGTTGTTTTTCTTTTTTGTTGCACCTTTCTTGACGCCTGGCTTGCGATGGAGGGACGGATGGGATGGGCAAGTAGGTAGGAAGCCTGCGGTGAAGTATCGTGCTCTTACATACACAGGCGCAGAAACTCGAAAGAAAGGAGGAAGGAAAGAAAGAAAGAAAATCGCAGGAACCCATTTCACTTCACCCTCCACCCACCGATCACACACACACACACACACACACACAGCCGGTTGCAGAGATGGAGAGCATGTCTAACTGCAATATCATGTATGAATACCGTGAGTACAGTTACTGTACTCGTGCTGTAAACTACATAACAAACGAACCCTTACATCTACAAGACAGTGCTGACCGTCCCTTCCTGTTCTCCACAGGTAGAGAGAGCCCGGTACCCATCCTGCAAAAAAAAACAAAAAAGAAGGTATCATAAGAAAAAGCAAAATAGTAATCATCATTCCCTCCCTTCCCTTCCCTTCCCTCCTCCATACAGATTCGATCGCTACCGTGCGCTGGTCTAACCCACCAAATTCATGCATGTCTTGAACCAATCCCAATCCTGATCCATCCATCCATCAACAACAACAAATCGAAAAAAAAGAAAAAAAAGAGAGAGAAAGAAAGAAGAAAAAGAAAAACCCCCTCCCTCCCCTTTCACACACACACACACTCAACACCCACGACCTGCAAAAAACCAAGACAAGCGCCTACCGGACATGCAGACAACGATAAGCAAAAGCGCCAATCCGCCGTTCCCAAAAATAAAAATGAAAATAATAATAATAATAATAATAATAATAAAGCCTCCCTCATCCAAATTTAACATTGCATTTCTTCCTTCTCTCACTTTCTTTTTTTTTTCACTTCACTTTTCTTCCGTTCATCGGGCCGGTTTTGAATTTCCCTTGGTCTGCCTGAAACGGTTCGAAATTCGTCGCCAGGTATGATATAATATCATACGCTAAGGTTGGATTTGGCAATATTTGGCCGGACTCGGTTGGGGAGAAAAGGGTATGATATAAAAAAAAAGAAAGAAGGGGATTTTTCTTTCTTTCTCGGATGACTCAGCAATTTCTTGGATATTGGTTTCGATAGGTATCATATTCTCCACAAGGCTCGAAAGTGTTCCGGGAAGGGGTTACTGTACGAGTACGGTACGGTAGCGGCGTCTATCCCTTAGTCCGTCGGTGCGCCCAAGAAATCGGTGGAATATGTCTTAGTTGGAAACGCCAAGGAACACATTTCCAGTTAAGGAAGGACACTCTCCAAATGCCATTATTCCATTCCCAATTAAGGAAAAGTAAATCTCAGATCTCGTCACTTTCTTAACGAGATTTCTTGGGCGCAGCACCCGACGGACTATGGGATAGGAGCTCCTATGCGTGTATGAAGAAGAATCCGAACCGTTTCAGGCAGACAAAGGGATACCGTAAGGTCTCGCAAGAAGAAGGAGTTATGGAAGGGGTTTAAGTTATTCGAAGGGAGCTGAACAAATGCATGCGCGTGGAGAAGCACTGCGCTATGCATCATTCAACGGTAAGGACCAGTTAACAGGAACAACCGACAGGGATACATTCGGCCGATTAGCCTCAGATAACTGTTCCATAATCTTCCTACCGGACCGTCTACTCATCCCGGTCGGGAAATGGGCTTGGTACGTAGAAGGAAGGATGGAAGGATGGAAGGAATCGAAGGCCTGGCGGAGACTTTGGGCTATGACATAATGATGCCCGCACAAAGTGGTGAGGTATGACGTCGTTGATCAACTTGATCTTTTGTCTTGTAAATTTAAAAGGATCTTTTGGATCTTTGTTCAAATTGCTCGGGAAGGAATGAAAAGTTGTCCTTCTTCTTCTTCTTCTTCTTCAAACCAACCTGTCCGATCCGTCTATCTACCGTATCTTTCACAATCTATTTTTTATATACCAGACCGGACTTGAAAAAAGGCACCGTATATCATTCCTTACTCAGCCTACTTCGCCACATCACGACATGTCCGCGCTCTTCCGACCACCGGGAATTCTGGGGCGGGCAATTGTTTCTGCACGATCGGCCGCAGCTGTGGTTGGTAGTAGCAGTAGTAGTAGTGGAAGGTTCATGGGGACTGCGACGAGACATGAGAACGACCCAGAGGTTTGTCACCTCATCTCTCCCTCCTACATAATGCTAAATGCGACATCAGGTCATCGAAAAGAACAAACAGAGCATCCTACGAAAGCACGCAAAGGGCTCAACCGAATACCCGCACTGGCACGAGGAACTTGCTTCTGATGCTGAGGCTTTTGTATGCGCTGCCCCTATTGCTATCATGTAGGAGATGGAAATGAGGTAATTGACAACGATGGGGCATATCCCACAGGTCAAATCCTACCGTGGAGAAATCGACGCTTCAGAGGGCGAGATAACGAAGATTCAGCAAACGACGAAGAAGATACTTGATACTAAGGCCAATGTTAAGGAGTAGAGGCGAAAAGGAAAGGAAAGGAAAGGAAGCGAGTGAGTGAGTGAAAACCGGTTTCTTACTTTTTTCTCCTTTGAGATTGAGGATGAAGGAAGGAAGGAAAGAGGGAAGGATGTGGTTGTCAGATATCCGGTACGCGTAGTGCGGATTGAGTGGGAAAATGCATAATATTATGGTCACTGGTTAGGGTGCATCAAGCGACATTGCACTCATCACACGAGTGCGAGTCCTGCGATAAATTAAACAAAATTAATTACCCTGGGAAAACTATCCGGTAGCTTACTCGCTTTAACTTCTAGCTGAGAAAGAAAGCGTATTGTAAGTTAACATACCCAATAGCCTGTATTTTAGAAAACGTCGCATTAAATGTGTTCGCCCAACCATCAACCATACAACCTCGTGGCATGCATAAAAGAATAACACCCCACAAAGCATAATCCAATCGCCAAAATAAACGCATAAAATCTGCCTCACCCCCCAGACTCAAGCATAATATAGATCTACAATCCTAACAACACAATTGGATACAATACACAAATTCTCACTCACCTCAACCTTATCGTCACCCCCCCAAAAAACAAAACTAAACTAAACCACATGATAACACAACACCACCGCAAAGAAACTAAGCACCAGCCCCCTCCCACCTTCGCCGCCCCCTTCGTTCGCCATTCGTGCAACACAAACACCATACCATAATAGCAACAAGTGCCTTCTCACCACCACCACCACAGGCACGTCTGACACTCCCTCCACCCCACACCCACCCACCCAGTACGGTATCCGACCTCGCTAATCCAACCCCAGAATCACATAGAATCACTCGAAATGTCACCACCCGCACCCACCCACACACTAATTTATTGAAGCACTAAGAGACTAGAACTACTGCAATGCAAATGCAAATGCAAATGCAAATGCAGTACAAGTACAGTACGCCTGCGAAAATCCTTCTCAGCTCACCGCCACAGTCAGAATAAAACAAAATAGAAACAGACAGAAACGGAATGAATAGATAGGTGAATAAAATAGTGAGTGGTTGCACTATGTTTAAGGTTCCTTCTTCTTCCTTTCTCCTCTCCTCTTCCGGGATGAGGCAGGGGAGGCGTTTGCCTGCAGAGGAGGAGGAGGAGGAGGAGGAGGAGGTTGGGAGGCTGGGAGGTTTGCCTGTGGTGCTGGCATGATACAGTACTATAGTCTACGTTGTGCGCGCCAATGATCGTGAGTCAGGTACGTATTGTACAGGCTGCACTGCGCAGAGAGGTGGGAGTACGAGGTTGGGTCGGGAGTGTGCGTGCGCGTGCTGTGCCAGTATTGTTTACGGTACTCGAACGGTACTGTATGCGAAGCAACGTAACGCGGGATGATGATATGATTTGACGCTTGCCGTGACCAGGAGAAGAAGGTTTGGTGATAAAAAAACAAATAAAAAACAAAAACAAGGCTCGGTTACTACTGTACTGTACCGCGCAGTTGGGAGGGACAGCAGATTGCCGTGCAGCACCGCTGGTCGGTCTGCTGCCTGCTTGCTTGCGTAGCTCGGTACCTTGCTGGGGACCGACGGATGTGTCGTGTCGTGAATCATTATCGTGCGGAGTCTTTTTTATTGGGGGTCACATTGAGTAAGGTTTGCGTTTCTGGAGAATGACTTCTTTGTTTGACACCTATGACGTGTTTGAGCTTTAAGTTTGGCCGGAATCTACAGACTATGGAGGAAGACGAAGGAAAGATTTATACTGGCAGTAGGCTGGAAGGAGAAGGGGAAGAAAGAAAAGGCGGAGAAGAGTAGAAATAAGTGGGGAATAAGAGGAAGAAAAAAAGTTAAAATTATGAAAACACCGCTAACGAGCGAATAAAATGATTGGACATCCTCAGATTTATTTTGTTCTTTTCGAGTTGGTTCCCGTAATCCCGATGATAGACCACCCACCCAAAACTCCAGTAAATAGGAAAAATAATAAAAAATTGATTGTGGGGTTATATCTGGTGACGGGATTAGCGTCTGGACTTTGATGAAGGAAGGGGGCATCAAACTATTTGATAGCAACAATGAGTAGGATCAAGGTAATAATGAGGATAGCAATGACGACCAGACTTCCTGTATTCATGTTTAGCATCCGCAAGATCTAAAGCTAGGCTGAAGCTTGTTTCGGCCCGAGCAGGGGTATATATAGAACACGTACCATGGTCCTTTGCCGTCTGGGCCACACTGTTGAGCCTCTTCTTCGCTCCACTTAATCTATCCTGATGTCTATCAACTAATACATCCACCTCGTCCAACAATTGCACGTGACTGTCAAGTTCATCGCCTATCTGAATGCTGAGCTCCCGCTGGTTTCGTATGCTCTCTGACAATCGGTCCAAGCTCTCGTCCTGTTCGTCTAGAACCCTTCGGTGCAGTTGCAACACTTGGTGATTGTCCGACCCATCCGTGTTCACTAATGTATCGGAAAACCGAACAGTTTTGTTACCCTTTCGCAGGGCGCTAGGTGTTTCACGGCTTCCCATAAGGGCCTCTCGAGCTTCGTGTTCATCTATAGGGTTCTCGCTGCGTCGTCCAGGGGTTATCACTGACGAGGAGGATCGGAAGGATAGGTCTAAGGGACCCGGGGGTGCGGTGTCTGTAGACGTGAATTGCGCGTGTAGATCATCGTATTGTGAACGGAGCCTGATGAGAACATCTTCCCTTTCCCTCAAGCCTTGGGATGATCTAAAGGCGAAAAAATATTTTTGATATTAGCGATCATGGTGCTTCGGTAGCACAAGAGCAAGGTATGCGAAAAGGGGGGGGGGGGCTGGGCTATAGTGGAATAAGGTCGGACGAACAAATCTCCGGCAACTTCAAGCTGCTGTTGTTCCTTCTCTAACTGTTCGATACCTTGATGCAAAGTATCGAGACTACGTGATATTTCATGTGTATTTCGGGTATCTGGCTCTGCCCTGAGGGAGAGAGCACGTTTGCGTTCTATGAGAGAGAGTTGGATATGTTCTTGGAGGAGCTGGAGACGATCGGCCGTGGTGCTCGTCATGAGAGATGCAAGCTGGGAGAAAGGGGAATCGAGACTGGGCGGACAGGGGCGATGAGGGGATAGGCTACTGAAATGTGTGCGGGGGTAAACGAGAGGTGGAGAAGTTGATCCTTTTTTTTTTTTTTTGCCGCTGCTTGGTCTGGAGCTCGAGCCGAAAGTATTTGGTAGGATACCAGTATTCTCTCAAGGGCAGGAGGTGGAGGGGACAGGATGAGATGTTTTTCTGCGAGGGAATACCAGTGCGGGACGGGGATTAGACGCCTGCCGCCGTTGCAGCGAATGCCCTGCGTGAACGTGAGAGAGTAAGAGCCGCGACGGCAAAAACTTTACTGGCATACCGGGACCGGCAGTCTCAATCGATACAAAAGATTCGGGCTATCGTTGTTTCACTCGGGCTTTAGAAGGCATCACTGGAATCGTAGGAGGATGTATGGAGGTAATTTCTGAAGCCAGTTATAAATGACGCTGTAACGAACTTGACGTGATAGGTCTTATGGTGCTCGAGTAACCGGGTTTTCTCCTTCAAAATATGTATTGTCCGTTGGTGCCCTCTTCTCCGCATTTCAGCGATGTTTCACAGACTAGTTTGCTGTTCTCCATATACAAATGTTGGACTGGTTTTGAATGATATATCATACTCTACAGACCATCAGAATTGAGCAGTTTTAGGAAAAGAGGAAGCTACGTAGAGAATTTTATGGGCTGGACACATGGAAAACTGCCATTTATCAGTCGGAGGTAAATCCCTTTACTTTTTCTCTCCCGAGTTCCAGGGTCTCCGCAGAAAACAGGGTGTCAGACACCACCAGTAAAAAGTTGTCGATAAAAGAGACCGCAGAAACCTCATGTCTTGCAGTAACAGCACGCCTCGAGACCTCACCATCTTCCACGCCATCCTCCACACCTTTCTCCACCCCTGCCGGCCCCGCTGTTCTGTCCACCATCTCTGTCGTCACTGCTCGCACCTGCAACTTAACCTATACTAGCACTGCCACCATCACCATCACAACTACAAGCACCTCCACAGAAGAATCATCACACAAACTCTTTCGAATTCAACCGCCTCAGCATCCCTTGGCGTTCTTCTCCCCCGCTACCGCGCACACACCTCCAAGATTAGGGTAGAAAGAAAAAAATACGGCGCAATGCCCCTTGATTTGGCGTCAGAAGATACGCTGGACCTGGGGAACCTCTCATACCTCACAGAAGTCGATGATAACCTTTGCTGCCCTATCTGTCATTCGCCGCTGATAGACCCTGTTCACACAAAATGTCGCCACACCTTTTGCTCTGGCTGTATCACCGAGGCCCTTGAGACTTCAAAGACATGTCCGGTCGACCGGAAACCACTGAAGCTAGAGGATGTTTCTGCAGCTCCCATCATGATTGCTAATCTGGTCAATGACTTGGTGGTTTTATGTCCCAATTCTGAACTTGGTTGTCCTATGACCTGCGCACGGCACCTACTAGGCGGACATCTTAGGGAAGATTGTGCTTTCGTCGCAGTAAAGTGTTCAGGATGTGATGGTACGACAATGAGGAAAGATGCTGGGTCGGAGTGTTTACACCAGTTGGTGGAGTGCTCGTTTTGCTCTTCTAGCTGTCGCAGGCTTGATATGGAGGTTAGCTATCATTCCCTACTCCCCCCGAACCTCCTTACAATTGGGGGCTGGTAGTTGGGGAAGATAGGTTGTGACTCATGGCGCGGTTTGTTATCTAGAGTCACGAGGCCGAGTGTCCGCGGATCACCGCCGTATGCAGTCACTGCTCGGGAGATTTTGCTCGCTCCAACATCAGAGCTCATGAAGCTACCTGCGACGAAGCAATCATACTATGCGATTCATCAGGTGTGGGATGTCCATGGAAGGGGGCTCGGAGGGAGCTATCAGAGCATACGAGAGTTTGTGCATTTACTCTTCTTCGACCGGTCCTTCATGCGCATGCGGATCGCCTCGCGGCGCTAGAGCTGGAGAACAAAGCGCTTCGCAGGAAAATTGATATCCTTCTTCCCCCAAGACCACCCACAGAGGTACCTACGCCATCTTTTGACGACCATACAATCCAGCTCCTTGCCGAACAGGAGCATCTTCGCTCTGATCTTGAGCGGCTGACTGCATCCCTGGGAGAGATGGAAATACAACAGGGAATGCTGCTGATGAATGAGAGTTTGAGGATAAAAGAAGAGGTTGCTGGTTTAAGAGCTGCGATTGGGGGCATCCGCATGCAAATTCACTGGTTGATGAACACCCGTCATCAGGTAGTTGATCAACGCCCTGTTGGGGGAACTTCAAGCTCCAGTGGCCCACAAAGCTCATCTGCTCAGGGCGGTAACCTGAGCGGTGGTGGTGGTGCCCTTCCTAATATTAGGCGCATGACTGGTGAGTTTAGTTATCGCATATAGTCGCTAGAGGACTTGAAAGATAACAAGGAATAGCAGATCCGTCATCAAATGACAGGGTGAAACTTTAGATCTCTGTTTACTGTTTAGGGATTCTCTTCGCCACATCTCCCTCTATTGTTATGTATTTCTTTCTTTCGTGGGCTCTGCATTTTATGGGGTTTGGCGGTGTGCATGCGATGTTTCGTTTTTTCTTTCATTGGGATGGGTTTTGGGAATTGAAGACTGGCTGTCTCAACTAGCTTTTTGTCAAGGAGCAACGAGTGTTATGATTCTGTGCTCTGTTGGGCACAATATGATACTTTGCCATTAGTATTAGTTGCCGAGTGATGGCATATGATTAATTTGTTGGAGTCGTTGGTGCCGCTCTTGGTGTTTACGAGCGAACCTTCATAATTATTTAGACTATAGCGCTGCGTACAATTTAATTCGATAGAGAGTTACTAATCATGCCATAACGGTGAGAGTGTATAGGTAATTGTGATACTCTACAGGTTGGCTTGTTTAAGGGAAATGGTAGCGAAGCAATGTCGTCACTGTTCGGTTCTGGGTTTCAGCAATGCTCAGTGGCTCGATTAGTCTTTGAAATGATATGTCCTGGAAGCGCATATCTTGATCATCCGTCGTCACTCGTGTGTTTCCTTCGGCCTTAGACGCGGGTCATGTCTGGTACCTGTGCTTGCTTGTGCGGTCACACTTATGTTGTGAAGATGGCCGCTTAATCGTTGTGTATGTAGCTCCTAGAGCAGCCGCCCATAGTTGAATGCCTCTTGTGATAAAAGTAATCTAGGTATGGGGGTTTTGGAATACTGGGGGTGATACGAGCCGGCTGGTTGAGCATATCTTGCATGTAGGTTACATACGTTGGAGTTTGTTCCATAATGCCACAATGCCATAAGAGCTTGAATAATTGGACCATGAGTTACGCCAGATAGTCCAAAATTTCCTCCTCTGAAGGGGCCGCGAGATGCGCCCAAAGTCCTACTCTGAAGGACGAATGGTCGCGTTCTTACGGCATACTGCATTCCCTACCAATCTTGCCCCCGCTTCTTTGGCAATTTTCTCTCGAGCCCTATTTCCATCTCAAAATTCCTCAGTGATTCTCGGCAAACCCCAATGAGACATTTTATAAATCGGATATTCTCCAGTGTCTCTAATTTCTTGTCGGGGTTTGGTCTTCGAGTGACTTCTGATGATTATACCTGAAGCTGTGTTTGATGGGAGAAGAGCTTGAAATGAAACACGAACGATAGGACTTTTTTGTATCATACTCAACTGCATTAACCTGCCCTCTACTGCTGGGATAACTGCACTTTCAGGAGGGAATGCCTCCGGCTCAGTTACGGCTTGTATGATCCGACTGCTGCTGATACTGGCTCCGTTTGAGTTTAGTTTCGGATTACTGTCATATCATGCTAGCCCTACCGACTCGTTAGAGAATCGCTAAGGGAAAAATGGCCCTATCAAACCCAGTTGAGCCTTGGGCAGAGAGCTGGGGACGTCAAACTATTGACAGAATTTTCATACTATGATAATAAATTATTATGATAATGTGCCTCATAGCCGGGTAACTGACGATCACTTCCACGGTACCAGCGGATGGGTGCTGCAGGTGGGCCCAACAAAATTGGCATATATCTGATATCACAAGCGATAATAAATGGGGGATACATAGGAAAATTTGAGAAATGGTACTGGTATATTGGGGTATAAGCCATCCTATGTGGTGGCTGTGAAAGGGGTTTTGTTTTTTGTCATATCATAGAAAAATTGGTCACGGGCGGAATCCCGAATGACCTGTTTGGGCCAAATTATAGAATATTCAGTACCGGTACTGCGCTATGGTATTTTTAGCCATGGGAAGTTGGCTCTTACAGGAAATTGTCTTCCCACCAATAGGATTGGATGTGCGTTCCTGATGTCTGTGGAGAATGAGTTGTTGCTAGGTGGAGTCGGGCGGAAAATAGGGGAAGGTATACACAAGTTACTTATCGACTGGAGGTTGCTTGTTTATGAGCCCAAGGGATCTGAGCAACAACTTGACCCCAACTCCGCCTCCAGTCGTCAACACCCCCACTAGAAGCCACCCTGAGACCTGATACCCCTCCTCTTTTTCCTCCTCAACGGCGACGCCTGTACCCTGCGTCTCTCGTCCTCATCGACGGAAGCTTTCTTCGTGGTTACGTTTATTTTGGTGGGGTCCTTCTTTTCGCCAACTGTTTTTTTCTTCCCCTTCTGTTCTCAAGAACTTTTTCTCTTCACCTTTCTTTGTTTGAGCAAGAGGCAGAGTCGCAACAACGAACTCCTGTAGTTGAGCGGGGAGCGGAATTCGTCATTAGGCTGGCACCCTTTCTCACAAAATACACTCTGTGACGCTTTGGCATCCCTCCGCTCGACGTTGGAACATCCCTGGTCGACCCACTCGAGCTTGATCACAACTAACTCGGGAACTTCAGAATCGCCAATCCTTTGTTTTCACAGACATGGCCGATAAACTTCTTCAAGATGTCTATCGTAAGATAGAGAGGGAGAAGGTCCTCATAAACGGCGCTCGGGCTATGCGTCAATCCACCGACAACGCTGCTGTCCAACAGAGGCTGGACAATCAGATACGGGAATCGCAGCGAAACTTGAGTTATCTGGAGGGACGGTACGGTGAATTACAAAATATGGTGATCACTAGTGGGGTGGGCGATATGCACGTTAATGACGGAGGTGCGCAAGCTTTCCTTTAGAGTTTAGGGAGTAATGCTTATCAATAGATGAAGGTGGGTATGGAGGGGGATACCAAAACCCCCAGATGCTACCTCCCAATAAGCCGTTTGCCCAGGGCCCGGGGGGATCTGCGCAGCCAAAGACGAAACCAAATTACTCTAAACTTGGTATGATATTCATTTTGGCCCATTGGGCGCTTTGGTTTATTGATGGTTTGTTTTAGATTTAATCAAATATGATACCCCACATCTTGGTCCGAGAATTCAGTTGATGCTGTCGCAGCTCGAGTTTAAGCTCAGTGTTGAAAAACAGTATAAGGAGGGTATCGAGAAGATGATTAAACTGTACCAAATGGAAGGGGATCGCAAGAGTAGACAGGACGCAGAGAGCAAACATACAGACAGTGGGCAAAAAATCCAATTGTTGAAACAGGCCCTGAAGAGATATGAGGATCTCCACGTCGATATGGACTTTGGGGATGAGGCGGACGGTAGGCTTTAAGCTGTTTTTTCTTCTTCGGATTGGAATGAGCGGGGCCTGACTTTAATAGATGACAGCATAAACTCCCCTAATATTCGACGCCCGTTGACCGGCCGCCTCGCTATTCGTGTTTTGGCGGTAAAAGATGTAGACCATGCCACCACATCACGCTTCGCTCGAGGCCCAGAAACGTTTGTCATTATCAAGGTTGAGGATGTTGCCCGTGTTCGCACCAAGTCTACTAGGAACGACAAGTGGCTAGATGAAGCTCACGATATCGACGTTGATAAAGCCAACGAAATTGAAATGACAGTCTACGATAAACCTGGGGATAATCATATGCCAATAGGTTTATTGTGGATAAGGATTTCTGATATTGCTGAAGAGCTAAGAAAGAAGAAGATTGAGCAGGAGATCTCGAGCTCTGGCTGGGTGAGTGCGGACAAAATGGCACACAGTGGGACTGGCAGACCTGGAGAGGGTGCCTACAACTACAGTCAAGGATTCGGTGGGCCGGCCGCCGCTGGGGGAGGTAATACTGGGATGTACGTCAATAATAGCGGACAAGCACAGGCACAGGGTGGGTCTGCGGGTATCGATGCATGGTTCGCTCTGGAGCCGGTCGGGCAAATTCACCTCAACCTCAACTTTGGTAAGCTTCTCATGTTGTCTAAGGCGATTCCGTCGCTAACTCTTTTCAGTCAAATATAACAGGAATAAGCGACCGCTCGATCTTGGACTGGGTCGTAAGGGAGCTGTTCGTGCTCGCAAGGAAGAGGTGCATGAAATGTATGGCCATAAGTTCGTGCAGCAGCAGTTTTACAACATCATGCGCTGTGCCCTTTGTACCGACTTCCTTAAGTATTCCGCCGGGATGCAGTGCTCAGACTGCAAGTATACTTGTCATAAGAAGTGCTACTCAAAAGTGGTCACGAAGTGTATTTCAAAGTCAAACGCCGAAACAGATCCCGAGGAAGAGAAGCTCAATCATCGTATCCCGCACAGGTTCGAACCAATGACCAATATGGGGGCAAACTGGTGTTGCCACTGCGGTTACATGCTGCCGGTTGGCAAGAAGAATGCAAGGAAGTGTACAGGTAATATCCACTTTGGGGGTTTGGGGGACTGCCCTAGCTAATATTAGACAGAATGTGGTCTTACTTGTCACTCGCAGTGTGCTCACTTGGTTCCTGACTTCTGCGGAATGTCTATGGAGGTTGCCAATCAGATTCTGGGAGAGATAAAGAAGACCAAAAGACAGAGACCAAGTATGGCAGATCGTAATCTGAGAACTAACGTCCCGCCGGTTCCTTCATCGCCTTTGTCGGGACCCACTAGCGACTCTTACGTATCTCCTCTAGACCCCCGGAACTCCGTGCAGGGGGAGCCAGCTCAACTGTCACAACGAACTCACTCTTATACTCCTTCGTCTCCGACTGCTGTAAATGCCGCTAACGCCGCGTATGGAACGGCGCCGTCACCAGCCCGCCCACAACAGCCTGCACCTTACTCCCCCGAACAGCGACCAAATCGTGTTCCGGACCCAACCGCGGTAGCAGCAGCAGCTCATGCTGGCCAACGCCCCCCTTCCACGGTCCAGAGCCAAGCCGGCTATCCTCCAAGACAGTCTGCTGATTTTTACCAGGGAGCCCCAATGTCGCCAACCCAACCCAAACATCATGCCAGTGAATTGCCAAATTCTCCGTCTCCATACCAACAAGGGCAGGGCTACGACAATCCCTACCAACAGCATCGTGCTTCCATACCGCAGCAGCCCCCTGCGGCGCCATCGAAAGTGCCGCCCGCTCCCTCCGGCTATGGACAGGCACAAACCACTCAGTACGATCAGAGGCAGTCGTATGGCCAACCCCCCCCGGCCCCGGCGAAGGTCGTACCTCCTGCTCATACCTCTGCTGCTGAAAAACAACCGCCGCCACCCGCTCCTGAGCCACAACACGCGGTTAGCAGACCTACGAAGATTGGATTGGATCATTTCAATTTCCTTGCCGTTCTTGGGAAAGGTAATTTTGGGAAAGTCATGCTGGCAGAGACAAAAGCCTCTAAGAAGCTGTATGCTATCAAGGTTCTGAAGAAGGAGTTCATTATTGAGAATGATGAAGTTGAGAGTACGAGGTCGGAAAAGAGGGTGTTCTTAATTGCCAATAAGGAACGCCACCCCTTCTTACTGAACCTTCACGCTTGTTTCCAGACGGAGACTCGTGTTTACTTTGTCATGGAGTATATTAGCGGAGGGGATTTGATGTTGCACATTCAGAGGGGGCCTTTCGGATCTAGGAGAGCGCAGTAGGTTACACCTCGAAACTTAATAGGGGTCAATGCTGACATGCAGAAGGTTTTATGCTGCAGAGGTTTGCTTGGCATTGAAGTACTTCCACGAGAACGGAGTGATCTATCGTGACTTGAAGCTCGATAACATTCTACTCACACTTGATGGGCACATTAAGATCGCCGATTATGGTCTTTGCAAGGAAGAGATGTGGTATGGATCTACCACAAGCACCTTTTGTGGTACTCCTGAGTTTATGGCCCCGGAGGTGATATCACTGCCTTCCGTTTTGACGGTGTCTTGTTTGCTGACTTTTGGGGCTAGATCCTTATGGATAAACGCTATGGCCGTGCTGTCGACTGGTGGGCGTTTGGTGTGTTGATATACCAGATGCTTCTTCAACAATCTCCCTTCCGCGGAGAAGACGAAGATGAAATTTATGATGCTATTCTTGCGGACGAGGCCCTATACCCTATTCACATGCCTCGTGATTCGGTGTCTATTTTGCAGAAGGTTTGTTGTTGTCTGGGTCTTGGATGAACGGTGTGCTTATATATAAATTAGCTTCTGACGAAGGAGCCCGAGTTGCGTCTTGGATCTGGGCCTACGGACGCGCAAGAGATTATGTCTCACCCATTTTTCGCCAATATCAATTGGGAGGACATCTATCACAAGCGCATCCCACCCCCTTTTAAACCCTCGATCCAATCTGCCACGGATACTTCCAATTTTGACCAGGAGTTTACCAGTGTCACCCCCGTGCTTACTCCCGTGCAGTCAGGTAAGCAATGTATCTCCCCACGCTTTGAAACAGACCACGTGCTAACCGCTTATATAGTGCTCACCCAGGCCATGCAAGAGGAATTCCGTGGCTTCTCCTATGTGCAAGATTTCTCTTAATTGTGGTTTCCTAGGGGCATTCGTTGTCATAAGGGGACCCGACCCGGATCCCCATTTTTCTACAAAGACAAAAGTCCATTCTGTTATTTTTTGCTCGTGCCTCCCCCCTTCCTTTCTTTTGCTTCTTCTGCCGGGCGTTATTTTTGTGTCTCGGGAAAGTCCCTGAACTTCCCCTCTCTCCTGGGGAGAACTTCTATGACAAATCTTGTTGGGGGAGCTAGAAACGTTTACCATGTAGCTGGTGGGGGTGAAATTGAAATTGAGATGAATTGTGAGGAAGCGGGGGGCGCACTTCGTGAGTGAATGGGAAACGGCACGAGGGATGCTTTCTTTCTCTTGTTCTCGTTATATTAAATCCTACTGTATCTCGTTTCTATAACTTGTATGGGGGGGGTAGAGTTTCTTTTACCCTCTCTTCTCATTACAGCTGTAGCAATCTCACTTATTTGCACATATTCATATTGGATGGATAAGCGTGGTGTGATATGAACGTTCTTATGTACCGGTACCCAAAGTACCATGTTATAAAAAGTGACGATGCGATACTTGGCGCCGGTGAGCGAGTGATACCGTATCCACCTACACGAGGACTTTCACATTGATTTACGGAATCAATCCACCTGCCCATCTAGGGCTCGCCAGAATAAACCTGATAATATGATAACATAATGGGTAGACTAGATAGATAGATAGATAGACAACCAAACTGAAAACTACCATGGGCCGAGTTGAGTGAAGGTGAGAGATATCTGCTGTGGTGATATTATGTTTGTAGAGATAGATAGATAGATAGATAAAGAAAAGGGAGGAAGAAAGAAAGAAGGGAAGAAAGAAAGACAGTGGTTAGTAGCGAAGGTGTGTAAGTGAGTAACTAAGTAAGTGTACATTCCCTTTCTCTCTCTATCTGCACGTCCGTCCACTTCCTTCCTTCCTTCCTTTTTGCGCCAGGCATACAGTACTCAAACAGAAAGGAGGGGAGGGGGGCGGAAGAAGGGGAAGGGAGAAGGGGAATGACAGTGGAATAAGCGCCAATATAGTACGGCGCAGTGCGTTGTGCCAGTAATAATGATATATCCAAAAGAAAAGCAAGAAAACACCAACCTTGATACCGCGGGTATCGTGCCCCCCAGAGACGTAGTGCTACTACGGCATCACCGCCACTACCACCACCCCACTGCGGTGTCATATATGGTGGTAGCACTTTCCATCCCTTTCCAGCCCCCGCGGATTCCAAATTCCAAATCCAAACGCCAACACCATCAAAGCCTCCCTCATCCTCATCCTCCCCCACCGGCGCAAAAAAAAGCAAAGCAAAAAGAAGGAAAGAGATACGCTATATAAAAAAAGGGCACGGCCACCCGCTAGTGATGTGATACTGATACCGGATATGCCAAAGGGTAGATAGAATTACGCATCCTCATCATCATTCTCGGCCCCGCTCTTCCTCCTCCCCTTTGCTTGCCAGGGCTCTACTTGCCCAGTCTTCCAACCCCTCTCTACTCCACGGTCTCTATAAAAGTCCACTCGTTCTAGTTCGTCGTCTCTGGCTGCAATTACTAGCAGTGCGATCTGGAACCCCCGCCACCAAAGCCACTGTTAGTCTTACCCATGCGCAACATAAGAGAGGAAAAATGGGGGGGAGCATACGGAAATAGCGTTCCAGAAATCCGTGTTGGCCTCTGAAAAGTCTACTACCAGCATAGTCCTTGTAGGCGCCTTCTCGTCGCGGGCATTTAGGGTGATTAGTGCCGCGACACAGCCGGCGACTGCGAGGCCATAGACTGTGGATGATGAGGTTTCTGGTCGGGGGTGGCCGGTTGAGAGGAGGTGGGAGTCTTGGGATCGGAGGGCTTTGGCTATCTCGCGGAGTTTCTGACTCGGTTAGTATATATTGGAGAAGTGATAGAGAGGGGGAATGTATACCTTGTCCATGCGATTCTCGCAGTGGGCAGGGTCTTTGCCCTGGGAGGAGGATATTGCTATTAAGGGGTGGATTTCGAAGCCGGCTTTTGTATTTGTTAGGATTAATACTAGAGCGGTGGGGATCCGGGGGACTGACCCATTTTAGCGTCATCAACAGACCATTGAATATACTTCCTCAGGCTAGAAACGATCTTTGCTTCAGCATCGTGCTTCCCCTCCAATTTCCCGCGGACAAACCCGCCTAAATTAACCAGTGTCTGGAACGCCGTTGTGGCGTTGAACGTCCCGTCTAACGTGACCGATTCGATGTATGCCGGGTCGTCTGCAGCAGTGAATAGATGGTCTGGCATTGTGGAGAAGTCCACTTGCCAGTGCGCTGGCATTAAAGGTTCCAACCCGCGCTTCTGTATACGTTGGAATAGCGCTGCCTCCTGAAGGCTGAACCCATCGTGCAGCAGCTCTGCAAAGTCTTCTGCGTCCTCGGCCGACCTGCCGGAATCCCCTGTCCCCTCGCGATGGGGGCGGTCGGGCTCTGGCGCTGGTAGCGATAATCGCGGGCGTCTCTTTGCGACGGGTAGGCTAATCGTTGGCGGGGAAGCCTCGGGCTTGGTATCTTTATCATAAGTAGCGGTAGCAGCTTTTCCAAGAGCAGAAGTCGGCGCAGGGGTAACCGAAGGCGCAGGTGTGAGTCTTCCAGTGACCAAACTATTACTGCTCAAGTCCGGGATCTCAGAGCTCAAGCGCCGGGATCGGACCAGAGGGGATCGGCCGGGAGAGGCTTGAACTGAGGAACTGCGCGCTTTCTTGCGCGGGGAAAATACATCTTCTGACCTGATGCTCGAGGAGGAGCGGGGTCGTTTTGAGGAGACTGCGGGTCTGGGGATAGACATCGCTCGCTCGCTTGTTCTCCTGTTTGTTTTTATTGTCTGCCTTTTCGGGTTTAATGGGGGGAGGGGGGTGAATTCGAACGATACAGAGGGGCAGGGGGCGCAGTGGGTGGAGGAGAATTGCTGCGATGGGTGGGTGGGTGAATGCGGTTGATGAGTGGGTTTTCGGCCGGGTTCAGCCAACTAACGGGTTTTGCGTGGGGGAAACTTTAAGAGGTAGAGTTAGGCTCGAAAAAAAGGGACGGGGATAACAATTGATTTATGTACCCTTGTGAACATACTATAACCTAGTAAATGGGAACGAAAAACAAATGCCAGAGCTGCAGGTACAATAGCTATAGTAGCTCCGTGGCGTCCCAATTCCGATCGCATGAATGAAGTACGGTAACAGCGAACACAAATAGATCAAGGAAAGCAATTGCTGTTCCCGCAGTTTGGCCCATCGGTTCGATGTTTCCTCCTCCCCTTCTCTGCCTCCGGCAATGGTCTTCCGAAGGAGGAAGAACAGCATATATTGGAGCACTTCTGACGTGGCTTTCACTGTGCGGCCCAATTATCGATAGCGCTGGCCCCTGCCAAGGGGTATGCCAGCGAACCGAAGCCCCCGCCGTTCGGGCCATGTGCATTGTGCTCTGAATTAGACGAGACGTTCCAGCGTTTGAGGATCGGCGGATGGGGTTTGGTTGTCCAGCCCTAAACGGGATGCCGCACTTTAGATAGACCATGGATCTGATCTATAAATGAGGGGTTGTTTCATTTGACGCAGTGCTTGAGCCACGGATGGGGTTCGATTCGATTTAGGGCATTCGTGGTGATGGGCTTTAATAGGTTTGTTGGTGGTAAAGCTGTTCTGTGCTGTGCGGGCAATGATGTTTGTGCTCAGGTATGACGTATCACCATGTTTGAATATCGTGAGGTAGCAGGTGAGGCTCTCGGTTCACTCTCGGTTCACTGAGCGATTTCTCTGGATATTGAGCTAGATTTCTGTAATCCAGAGCATTCGGGGCTCGCCCCCCTATTCCGGGGACTGCTGCACTTGATGTAGACTGAAGCTCGGTTGCTCCATAGGACCATAGTAGATGATAGAAAGGCCTCCTCCTTGGCAAGGTAGGGCGGTCAAACAAAGGAAACAAGCACAGAAACCAGGAAAAATAGGGGTTGGCAAAGAAGGGACAACCACCGCAAGAGTAGGAGTATGGGCACCGTGATGATGTACAGTCCCGTACACGATATTGTATATTGATTACATCGAGGTCAAGTGTCTAGTGTCCTGGAAAGTATCATTGTTACAGGAAATCAGGAGGGTGTTCTCCCCGGTAGAGCGGGCCTCCCAAATCAATTCTGATTACATAAATCGAACTTGTCGGATTGTAATACCGGTAACCTGTAAGCGTATAATCACTTGGCGATACGGGTACCTGGGTTTCCGATATCCATAACGCTTTCTGCCTCCAACGTTTTCCGGGAGTTTGCCTTTTGATGCTTTGTCGAGCGTGACAGCAGGTCGGCCAGAGCACACTCGAGCGTGACTATCTTATCGAACCTACGGTATCAGGCTAATGCGCAAGCGCTACTATCGGTACTACCGTATGATGCATCACGGTATCTCAGTAACCTGAAATACTGTAAAAATCCGTATCATCCGCTATCTCCGTAGCAGGGGTTAATATGGTCCACCAACGATAGGTTTAGTCTGGCAGGTTACCAGAATTGCGAATAACAGTTACGGTAATGAGATCCAACACACTCGGAACGCTCAGCACACTCGGGTTCTACCGTGGGAAGAAAACACTAATCCCTCTTGGATGTTTCTGTCCTTGAATCCGGAGATAGTGGATTATATGGATTCTTACGGTACAGGTTCGAGTACGGTCTGCTTACCCCGTCCGGCCTCCATTGCTTTACATGCGGGGCCGGTGCTCGGATACTTGGGTATGGTACCAGTATTTGAGTACCTTACTGTACGTAGTCGATATGTGGAGATTACTGCCAGGAAAGAACCCACAGCACGGCCCAGGAAAGTGACAAAGCGTGACCACACCCCACACACATGCTTTTCAGTTATTATTGTGAAACAAGGGCTAAGGCCCGTCCCTCCCCACCTCGGAGAAATCAATCATCAGATCTCGGGGGAAAATAGTGTTCTTACGTGAGAAGTGAGCATGGGTCGGATTGCTGATGGATCGTCCTCGGGTTGATGATGTTGGGGCCTGGGTTTGCTTACCTGGTGAATCCACCCTTACGTACTACCGCCTGTCGTTTTTGACTTTATCGAGTGACTTTTGATTCGACGAGGGGAGTCGGGTGTAACTCGAGGCTTGATGATGATGGTGATGATGATGAGAGTGACGCCGATATTCGGAGTAGGGGAGGCCAAACCCGGTAACTTAGTGCTTTTCTGTGAGAAACATTTTCTATTTTTACTTGTATTGTTACGGGATTCACCACCTGCGTCAACGGCACCGTGCGTTTACTGTCACTCAATCATCAATCATCGATGTACCGGTACTCCCTGGGTGTGCCTTGTCAGGAGGAGGAGGAATGGCAACGGGGGCGCATTCCTATGATAGTCATATTATGTACAGGCACTGTTTACCACACTGTACTCGGATACTTTGGTAATAAAAACCCAGGCCATCGCTTCCTTAGTTTCGCTGAACTAGCGACTATTGTAGCATCCAGCCAGCCAGCGTCAGAGCTACTGTACCAGTTCCACAAAAGTACCATACTCGAGAGCTCTTGTTAAACGGCTCATGTTGGGCATAGTCCACTTCTACCGAACTCACCAGCAACTTGAACTGCTATCATATCATTTTTAAAGCCCCCCCCTCCTCTTCTCGGGACCGACGGACTTACGGTGCGTAAATTAACATACTGGTAGTATAAGGATGTCCCTTCCGCTCCCCTTCTTCAAGACCAAGTTCGAAGACAAGCACATTGTCGATCAAAAGTTCTACATGGCGAAACACAACGAGGAGAACAGGGACATAATGCTATTCGCGAACGAAGTTCACGAGAAGCCCAATAATAGTGGGCCCGGAAAGACGGCAGCGATGGCGATGCCATCGCTGGTATCTGCTCCTCCACCACGCGAGTCGACTGTAGCTTACGTGGAGAATGGGGGGCAGAATAAGAAGGGGAATAAAGGGAAGGTGCTATCCAAGGAGGAAGAACAGGTACGCTCCCCCCTCCATTCCATTCACTAACAACTTCCTAACAATTCCGCAACCAGCGTCTCCTCTTTGAGTCCGCCTCCTACCGCCTCAACGGGAACCGCCTCTTTAACACATCACACTACCTCGCAGCGCTGGACGCATACCTCCTCGCACTCTCCCGCTGTCCACAAACTCTAAAGCTCGAGCGGGCAACTATATACCATAACATTGCCGCTACGCAGATGAAATTGAGAAGCTACAATGAGGCCGTCAAAGCCGCGAGTAAAGCTCTGGACCTCCGCCCTGGGTGGGGGAAAGCGCTCTATAGGCGGGCAAAGGCGAGGGAGGGGATGGGAGGATGGGCTGGGCTAGTGGGGGCTTACGACGACTATGTACAAGTTCTGGAGGATGAGGTGGATGGGGTTGTGGAGGGGGTGGGGAAGGGCGAGCTGGAGGCGGTTAAGGAGAAGATTAAGTGGTTGCCCGACAGGATTAAGACTGTTAGGGAGAAAGAGGTTGAGGGGGTTGTTGGAGCGATGGGGGGGTTGAAGCCTTGACGATCTTGTCTCTGATAATTGGCAAGAGAAGGCTTTCCTTTGGGGTTTGGGGAGTTTTTTTGTTTTATGGAATTTGTTTTGTTCTAGGATTTTTGGATTGAAAATTTCTTTTTCCTTTGGAGGCTGGCTCTGTTATTTATCGTGTTTTTAGTTTGGTATTTACGTCTGAATATCTTGAGAATTGCGCATGTTCTGACCTCTTGTTATTTAAAAAGCTTCCCTCGAGCGACCACAGATTATGACTCCAAGCTCTTCGCTCCGGGGAAACGTTATCGCGCATCTGTCATCCTCCGCCCAGCCAAGCCGACAACCCCCGGCATTTCACCCGGACACCCGGGCGTACCTGCCTGACCGTCCATCTATCCCAAACAAACCGTGCTTACAGTGCCTTACACTACCGCTACATATTGCCCCCTACCGGTAACTTACACCCACAAACCAGTCCATCACCACCACCACTACAGAAACACAGAGAATGGACCTACTCCGCACCGCAGTCCACTCGACCTTCAACTCAAAATCCCGCTTCCCACTATGGCTCCTCCCGCCCCTCCTGTTAATAGACGCCGTCTTCTGCATAATAATTATTTTAAAAGTCCCCTGTAAGTATCAGCTATTATTGACCTATATGTGACCTCTGCTCTGGCAGGGCAGGGCCAGCTGGCTGACAAATTGGGGGGTAGATACTGAAATCGACTGGAATGCCTACATGGCACAAGTCTCGCAATACCGTGCCGGGGAACGGGATTACGCCATGATTAAGGGCGGGACGGGGCCGTTGGTATACCCCGCTGGGCACGTTTACATATATAATTACCTGTACGAGATCACACGGGGTGGAGTGGATGTGGGTTTGGGGCAGTGGGTGTTTATGGGGGTCTATTTGGTGACAGTGGGGGTTGTGGGGTTGTGTTATCGGGAGGCTAGGGTATTGTTTCTTCCTCCCTTGGTTATGGTCTTAAAGGTGTGTTGATGATGGTGGGCTAACGGGGTGGGCAGGCTCCTCCGTATTTACTGCCGTTCTTGATACTTTCCAAACGGTTGCATAGCATTTACATGCTCCGACTTTTCAATGATCCGTTTTCGATATTGCTTCTGTTTTTGGCAGTGTTCGCATGGCAAAAGAAGATGTGGACATTAGGCAGTTTGGCATATTCTTTGAGTGTGGGGGTTAAGATGAATACGCTACTGGCATTACCAGCTATCGGGACTTTGTATTTATTGGCCCTTGGAAGGGATAAGGCTCTCCGACAGGCGGGGATTATGCTTCAGGTTCAGGTGTGTCTGTCTTCTCATCCGGAGGTGTTGGGGGGAATGGTGCTGATCGCCAGAAAGCTTCTACTCGCTACGCCGTTCCTTACAGGGTTTCCAAAGAGTTATCTTACCCGGGCATTCGAATTCACCCGACAATTCTTTTTCCAATGGACTGTAAACTGGAGATTTGTTGGCGAGGAGGTATTTCTCTCGAAGGGGTTCTCCTTAGGGCTCCTGGGATTACACGCTTGCCTCTTGCTATTCTTTCTAGCCACTCGGTGGTCAAAGTTTGTCTCCATTCCCCTCACTCCGACTAAACCACGGCTAACGTAACTAGGCCCTCGGACCGTTCCTTCCCCAGCTTCCTAAACCTCCTGATATCCCCCCAAGAAGGTCTCTCAGAGTACCAGATGAACCAGCGCGTAACCCCCAGGTTTGTCCTCACCACTATCCTTGGCGCGAACACAATCGGCATGCTCTGTGCTCGCAGCCTGCACTACCAGTTCTACTCATGGCTAGCCTGGGGCACCCCCTACCTTCTCTGGCGCAGCGGGTTCGGGCCCGGGTGGGTTACGGGACTCTGGGCTGCGCAGGAGTGGGCGTGGAATGTATACCCTAGCACAAACTTGAGTTCGGGCACGGTGGTAGGTGTTCTCGCGGCGATGATATTGGGGGTTTGGTGGGGGGGTAGGAATAAGGACGAGGAGGAATTGTTTGTGGGTGAGCCCCGGAGGGGAAAGAAGGGCGAGGGGAAGAAGAGGAGCCAGAAAAAATTCGTCTGAATATATCATAATACCTTTTTGAGTTTAAGAGTTTGAGCATGGTGGGTACTTGTAATGTATTATATTAGTACTAGTACTATACATGAGGGTGATGATAAATAACGTTGAACTAACACAAACTTTTGAGAAGCAAGGAAAGGAAGAGAGAAGAAAGGATATTGATATGTAAGTATCACTTTGACTCCCCGTCATCGTCTGAACTTGGTGGCATCTTCCCGATAACCGATTCTTCCTGCCCCTCGTCTGTCTCGTCCTCGCTTTCATACCCAATAGTAAAATGCTTCGGCCTATCCAGTCATCCCCACATTAGCCCCTCCTCCTTCCCCATCAACCCCTAGGAGAAGATGAAAACTTGCCAATACCCCATTCCCATCCACCCCTTCTCCCCCCTAACCACAACCTTAATCTCCCCCCCAACCTTCCCCCCCTCTCCGCCACCGAACCCCTCCGTATCAACCAAGACGAAGCGGTTCCTGCGAACCCACACCACGCTGCGGTACATCTTCGGCAACTCTACTAGGAGCTCCAGCCCATTCGGGGACTCCACGCGGTACAAGTGCTTGCCGGTGTTTTCAAGGACGCGCGCTATGAACTGCGTCTCAGGGAGTGGGGCTGGAGGCGGAGTCGTTGTTAAGGTGTCGAGGGTGGTTAGCAGGGTGGGCGGGGGGCGATGGCGGCGGCGGGGCATTCCGGTTTGGTGACGGGGGGGGGGGGGGGGGTTTTGGAGTGCTGTATGGTTTTGTGGGATTGTTGGTGTTTGAGTTAGTTACGGTAGATGTAGGAGGTTTGGCGGGGTTGTCGTTGTTGTTGTCGGTCAATTTCTCACATGTTAGCGCCGGTATCATACGAATTTTCCCATGGAACTAACGACGGAATCTCCCGAAGTGGGTTATTGTAGCGATAGGGCTGCCTACCAGGTACTGTACAGTACAGTGCAGTATCGTAGTAACAATTGCTGCGCCGTATCTTGAATTAGAAGGATGATAGAGGGAAGGCAGGCGCAGCCGGTCCTGGTTTGTGGGGGCTCTACGGGTATGAGAGCCCAAAAAAAAACTCTGGTTTTTTGTAGATCATACAAAGCCGACCGGCTAAACCTAGGGTCTCCCCTTTTTTTGGACCTCAGGGATGGAAAGGACCCCAGGGATGGAAAAAAATAGCTCTATTGTAATGGCAATGGGAGTGTTTTTGGTATGAGATGCATGAAGAGTACGGAAGTGAGTGGGTTTTTGGATAAGTGGCATATATTCTCACTCGGAGCTTTAGGTTTCCCTTAACGGGTGGGGCTTGGAACCTAGTGTTCCGTATTGTACTCGTATGTATGATAGCATTATACGAGCGGGTGGCTAGTGGCCCTGGGCTAACTGACCACTAAGGCTTGCTCAATACCTCCGAATACATCTCTCGATGGGTCCTATATAATATAAGGGAGGGTATAATACAACTGCTCCTGGCACGCTACGGTAGCTCCGTACTTTTTGACACTATGGTACCTGTTGTCCCATCACCATACCGAAAAAATAAAACACTCGCCCGTAACTTTCGTAATCCGCCTCGTGAGCAAGCTTACATTGAAGGGGTGAGGGAGGGAGAGGGGGGGAAGGTATGACCAGCGTGTCGGGATACGGGTATACAACCAGGGGCTCTAAGAAAGAAGCAGGAAAAAGAGGAGTCTAAGAAAAGATGTGCTCATTGGCTTTCTAAGGGGTAAGGTAATGTTGGAGGTGTATGATTGCTGTATTGCCGTTTTCCCTTATTTTTGCGCGAAATTGGAGGTTTCTCCCTGGATAGACGCCTGCTGTCCCGGGGTCTGTCGCTTTCGGAAGGAAGGAAGTAAGGAATGCTTGGGTGGGTGTGCTGCTTGGTCTGCACCGGCACTATATCTTGTGCGGGGGACTGTTTAATTAGCAGGCGATTATTTTGGTAGATCGTGTTGGGGGTTAGAATAGGAGGGTATTTGGGGTTCTGGTGGTTTTATACTGGTGGTATGTCCACCTGTAAGTTAGTCTGGTCGTCTGTTTCGATCTGTCTGATTACATGTATTATCACTCGTGTAGGATCAATCAATGATATTCGTGATCGAGCAGTGGCAATACACATAGAAACGTGCTACCCACATGCCAGTAGTGCCCTCTCAAAAGCCTGCAGCAGATAGATGGCGGCAAGACCAAGAATGACGCTCACACCTATGGTACTAGAGCTATCGTTGTGCGTTTTACGAGGACTTAACCAAAGTTGCATTATATCTGATGGACGATAACGTAAGCCCCAGCCAAGCTCAAGCCACTTTCCAATTTTCAGCCTCAATCTCGAAGCCAGCGAACTCAAGCTCCTTATCGCGACATCGGATCCACCCCGCATCGCCCACACCTCCAACAGTCCACCCCCCGACTCCACCACCAAAAAATGGAGTCGCTCTCCCGAATTTCCTCGATTCTCGAGACAGCGCGGGACCTAACCCTCGAGGCAGCGCAAGCTGCATCAGCCTCCGGCCGGATCATCCGTAAAGATGGGAAACATGGAACGTCGGCAGAGACGAGGAAGCTTCTGAATAGCAGAATGGACAAAGAAGTTCTGGATGGGCTACGGATAGTTATAGGTGTAGGGCCTCTGAACTTGCTCAGCAACCGGTGAAATTTTCATTTTTTTTGTTAACGGGGTTCATTGACAGATGATGTCCAGAGGGACTGACTGCTCCGAATTCTTCGCGGACGTAGTCAAGAACGTCGCTTCCCCGACTCTAGAAATCAAGAAACTGGTGTACATCTACCTACTCCGGTACGCCGAGTCCGAGCCAGATTTAGCCCTGCTGTCGATAAACACTATCCAGAAAGCACTCAACGATCAGAACCAGTTAGTGAGAGCTATGGCCATTCGCGTCATGTCGGGAATCCGCGTCCCCGTGATTTCCCAGATCGTAGCATTAGGCATAAAACGCTGCGTGGCAGATATGTCAGCCTACGTACGTAAATCTGCAGCGCTGGCGATTCCGAAATGCTACCGGTTGGATCCTACTACTTTGCCACAATTGACGGAGTATCTGGGCACGCTATTGGGAGACCGGAGCTTCTACGTGGTTGGTGCGGCGGTGATGGCGCATTTGGAAGTGTGTCCAGATAAGTGGGGATTGGTGCATCCGCATTACAGGTCTCTGGTGAAGATGTTGATCGATATGGATGAGTGGGGCCAGTTAGCCTTGCTGCGGCTTCTAACCGAGTACTCCAGGAAGCATTTTCCTGCGAGGAGGACGAAGAAGAAGAAGGTCAAGAGTAGGGATGTAGGAGGTGGAGGGGGTTTCTATTCCGATGAGGAGGTGGAGGGGGATGCTGGTGGGAAGGAGGATGAAATGGTTACCGCGATGAATCCGGATTTGGAGCTGCTGTTGAAGGCTTGTGTGCCTTTAACGCAGAGCAGGAATAGTGCTGTATGGCTATCTCATGTCTTCTCCTTTATTCCTAAGCTGATGAAATGCAGGTTATCGTGGCTGTGGCTAGGGTGTATCGGCACCTGGCACCACCAGATTGCCTGCCGACTGTTGCTGGTCCCTTGGTCAGTCTTCTGAGGGGTGCAGTCGACGTACAGCACATGGCTCTCGTAAACATAGTTTCCATCGCTCTGGAGCATCCCCAACCATTCACCCAATTCGCTACACATTTCCTTGTACACGCCTCAGATCTAGTTTATATCTGGCGCTTAAAGCTCGAAGTCCTTACACTCATATTTCCACATACAAATATCCATACAAAGAACCTAATACTCTCTGAGCTGGAGTACTTTGCTAAAGGCTACGATAAAGAGTTGGTAAAAGAAGCTGTCAGGGCAATTGGTCGATGTGCACAGAGTCAGACAAAGAATGCGGCAAGATGTCTGCGGTTGCTGCTTCGCCAAGTTGAATCCTCTGATGGAACTCTAGTGGCAGAGTCGTTAACTGTGATACGTCATATCATCCAACAAGACCCCCAAAACCACGCAAAAACAGTAGTTCGGCTGGCAAAAGCTCTAGACACAGCAACTAATCCGAGTGCTAGAGCAAGTATAGTGTGGCTCGTAGGAGAGTTCGCCGGAATCAACAACGGGAATAACGTCGCTGCCGACACACTCCGGATACTAGCAAAAGGCTTCCACTCCGAGTCCGAACAAGCGAAGTTACAGATCGTACTGCTGGCCGCAAAAGTCTACGCCCACCGCCTGAACTACGATCCACCCGCTGTCCCCACAGAAGAAAACCAAGCCGACGAGGACAGACATCCCATCTCGCTCTTATTCTCATACATCCTCCTCCTAGCTAGATACGATCTATCCTACGACCTTCGCGACCGAGCAAGACTTTACAAATCCATACTCTCCGTCCCCTCATCCACCCAACTTGCAACTCTCCTCCTCCTAGCACCCAAGCCAACCCCCCAAGCGCCAAGCCCTTCCTCGGGAAGAGAGTCATTCACACTAGGTTCCGCAGCAATGGTCATAGGCAAAGACGAGGACATCCGCGGCTACGAGGCATTACCAGAGTGGACTACCCCGAGTAGAGCTCCGAGCCCCAGTCTGCGCGAACCTCCCCCCTCGGCAACTTCGGGTACAGATACACACAGAGGGGGGGGCGCCATGTCTATGTCTGCTGCTGTTAGAGGTGCTGGGGTCCGGAGTGCCAGTCCACGGATTGGAAGCCCGCGTATAGGAAGTCCTAGGGTTGGGAGTCCAGCACTACCACCAACCGCTAAGGCGAATGGGGTACCGGAGAGCCTGGAGGACTTTTTGGCAAGTGACGAGGAGGAAGAGGAGGAGGAAAGCGATGAGGATAGTGATGATGGTGATGACGAAGAGGAGGAAGAAAGTGATGAAGAAGATAGCGAAGGGGAGGAAAGCGAAGGGGAGGGGGAGAGCGCGGGACTTCTGGGGGCCAAATGAATACCGCAAAGTGTATAAACAGTTTAATAATTATTCTCGGCCTTTTTTGTCGCCGCGGTTTGGGTACGACGGCTTAGATTAGAGATAGCGTACATTTCTAGCATGATTCTAAGATGGGAATTGAGCGGCGCTTGGAGGTGTATTATTTGCCTAAAGGAGAGCTGAGCCGGTGGGATGGGGGTTCCGAAGATGCCCACTCACTAGCGATGGCTAAGGGTGGATTTAAGCTGCGAGTGATATGCTGTGATACTGTAATGCGCTCCTGGTCTGTCCCATCCTATCAGGACCTACTCTCTCATCACGATATCTAGGGTCACGAGCATCCAGCCTAGAGCTTGTCCATTTTATTGTGAAAGACAGATACTTCTACCTCCGCTATTGCGCCCCCCGAGGGAGTGATAGCACCGGATTTCGCTGCATTTTGAAAACTGGTGACTCTGTTGGAAAAGCGATTACGTATTGAACGCAAAAACTTACCATCTTTATTATATGCTTTCTCACATAGCGGTTGCCCTTTAATGTTCGCTTCCTATCCGTTATTTTTGTTTTCCCCCATTCTAATCCTTCTTCTGATCTTAATTTCAATACGAACGTCTTCTTGTGTTAGACGATATTTCCAACAGACTCCCTACTAGAAAAATTAGATACAATGCCCCGAAAAATATTACCATCTGTACAGTAATTCCTAACCCCCCCGTCCAAATACTGCCTTCCCTGCTCACAGCCAAGCCTACCCTCTCCCCGTCAGTAACATTCCAGCTGTGATTACTCTTCTACAGGGGGGGGGGGGGATTCTATTTTTATACATTGGTAGAAATATTTATAGTCTCGCTTCCTTTGAGAATGTATCTGCCCTGGTAATAGCGCATTGAATATTTAATGGCGATATAATACTTAGCCTCAGGATGACGAAATCTAAGCCTAGCTGTCAGCAGGATAAGTATTTCTTCCTACCGGGATAGTGCGTGAAATGTCTAGCTGGCTGGCTGGCATAAGTAGTAGTTAAGGTGTCGAGAACCAATTAACCCTTGTACAACTAGTTAGGGGCCCAAGAGTTCAACTCCCTCTTTACTACTACCATGAGCCATTATCGTATAATCTATCGAGTGGGGTAGGAGAATTGAGAGATCCTACCTCCTACGCGAGCTTAGAAACTAGCTGAAGATATTAGCTTTTGCTTGATAAGGGTGTCACTGTGAGGTGGCAGAGCCATACAACCATTGGATAGGAGTGTTTGCGATGCACCGGCGGCCTTGGAACCATCCTGGTGGAACAAATTAAGTTAGCTAAAAATGGCCATGCTGTTGCACTTCTACTGCCTCCTCACATTCTGGACACTGCCGCTCTAGAGCACAGTACTGTACAGTGCCTTATTTGTAATATTTCCCCTTTCAATAGGCCTGTGTGGTGGCGACACTATGGCTAGCCCCTCTGGAAAAAACAAATATACGCTGTACTACTCACTGGGCTTAGAAAGCCCTCTATCAACAGTACCCAAGGATATCTAATACCTCGAAGGAGAGGAGGCAGCAAAGAATTAGCTGACCCAGACTCTCTACCTCTAGTTTACGCTCCATCCTCCACTGGTAGTTGACCCTTGAGTGTCGCGTTAAGCATGCCTCACACCACCAGCACCTTCGTCTACTGCTAAGGGCTGACAGTAGCGCTGCGGTCATTGAGGATACGAGCAGAAGGATTGTTTAAGCAGACTTGAGCGTGGAGTGAAGCTGCCCCCACTAATTGAGTAACCCCACTCTGATGAAGTGACCCAAGGCAAGTATTAAAATTATGGTATCATAATACAAGAGCTCTGGTGATTAATGGATTATCATACTACCATACTTTTTCGAACTTGAAAAAATTTCCTGGCTAAGGAAGATCGCACTTAAGATTCGAAGAGGAATGATGAATATCGACCAGTTCCATGGTCTAATGGCTATGGGGCTGGTCCACTAATTTGAAACAGGGACCTTCTCGAGTTCGAACCGCGGGGGAGTGGAAGTAGTCGGGCATTAAAAATGCCCGGCGAACCACTTTTGCTGGTTTAGGTTTTGGGCAAGGGTTGGTGCTCTTTTGTGGTTGGGGAAGGTAGAGGTGGGCACGACTGTCCTAAGGGAGGGTGGAGGTTAAGAGCGGGAAGGTTGACGAAGGAAACTCAAGAGAGGCGCCAATGTCCTAGGGGCGTCGCGCTAATCAAGTCAGGTATTAATATCATTAGAATAACTTTTTGTATAATAGTTCTTCGTATGATACTACTATTAAATTTTAGATAATTCCCCTCGGAGAGGAGTATTGCTCTCAACATCTGAAAAGTGGATGTGATTATTGACCAGTTCCACGGTCTAATGGCTATGGAGCTGGTCCACTAATTTGAAGCAGGGAGTTCGAATCGCGGGGGAGTGGAGGTAGTCGGGCATTAAAAATGCCCGGCGAACCACTTTTGCTAGTTTAGGTGTTAAGCTAGAGTTGATGCTCTTACGCTAGTATTCGTGGTTAGGGCAATTATCAGTACTACACATAACCGCACAGAGGGGGGATAGAGATTATGAGCAGGAAGGTTAGCGAAGCAGACTCAAAATGGGGGCCAATGGTATTAATATGATACCTTTATATGTCTTCCAGAGAAGAGGGGCTGAGCAGCCCCTTTCGTAGGGAATTCTGAACCATAGCACGTTGTTCGATTATTTCAGTTTCTACGGTATTCCGGGGAAGGAAGGAAGGAATAGTTACACATGTGATAGGAGAGACGACTTAACAATGGATGCAAACAACGTGTCGGTTCGGCCGTAGTCAGACAGACGAGTAAACCAGCAAGTATCATATTATACAACAGGAGTACCAGAGCCCGCAAGAGAATCTCCACTAGGACATTTAACCCAACTCCCTGTCGCTACTCACTAGTTCAAAAACAAAACCCCCCATCCCTCCAACCCCCGAGTGATACCCTATGCATCCCCGCTCAACTTCCGATACAGGCACGGATGTGAAACTTCCTTGGCGCCCACCGCCGAAAAAAAGAAAAAAAGGTGCCCCACGTAACTTAGAGCCTCTCCCAAGATCTTCCTCAACCAACCCAACCACCACCACCGCCTCCTACCTCACCAATTGCTTGGGATAGGGGATACATAAAAATTAAGAAATGCAGCATCCAATCCAACGCCTCCTCTACGTCCCCGAAACCGGCACATTATACACCTGCACGGGGCCACACATCCACTCTTTCAACGCGCGCACTGGCGAGTCGTTGGCGAAATGGACCGCGCCTGCGGCTATGCGACAAGTGAAGAAGAAGAAGAAGGGGAAGAGGAAGGAAGGGGGAGATAAGGGGAAGGGTGGTAACGTTGCTGGGAAAAAGCGGAAAAGTGGAGATGAAGGTGGGGAGGGGGGGGGGAAGGAGGATGAGGATGAGGATGAGGAAATAAAAGACGCAGGGGAGGAGGGGGAGGGGGGGGGAGTAGAAGGGGAGGCGAGCGATAATAATGGCATTAGCAAAATCGTTTCTGCCCAGGCTGGGAAGTATATCCTCACTGTTACGAACGAGGATAAGACGGTGAGGGTCTTGGATGGTGGTGGGTTGTGGGAGTTGAGCTCTAGGTATGTTTTATCACCACCACCCCCGACTGCCATATATATATATGTATATATACTCCTTTCTACAAGCTCTACAATGGCTAATTCGCAAAACCGAATAGAACAATGCCTAAAAGACCCTGCGCCCTCGCGCTCACAGACTCCGACGAGACAATCCTTGTGGCCGATAAATTTGGCGACGTGTACTCCCTCCCACTACTCCTCCTTCCGGAAACCACCACCTCCGCCGCCGCCCCCGCATTGCCCCCCGCGGCCACGCCCAAAGATTCGGAATCAAAACGCCATCGCACGGAAATCACCCACGACCTACCATTCGCGCATAAACTCCTCTTGGGACACGTATCCATGCTGACGGACCTGCTGTCCGTCACCACTACCACGCAGGAGGGGCAGAAGAGGAAGTACATAATGACGGCGGATAGGGACGAACACATACGGGTCTCAAGGTACCCGCAGAGTTGGGTGATTGAGGGTTTCTGCCTGGGGCATACAGCCTTCGTGTCGAGGATTTTGGTGCCGGGGTGGGCCCCGCAGGAGATGCTTTCTGGTGGGGGGGATGGTTGGCTGGGGAGGTGGAGATGGGCCGATGGGAAGTGTTTGCAGAGGATTGAGATTGCGGGGGTGTTGGAGGGAGTTGTTGGGCGGAAGGTTGTGGGCGGGAGAGAAGGGGGCGGTAGCAGTATGGAAGGGGAGGAATGGCGGGAGGGAGGGGATAAGGACAAGGAGGAGGTGGTTAGGCCAGCGGTCGTGGGGATTTGGGAAGTGCTCGAGAGGAGGATCATTATCGTGGCGTTTGAAAGGTATACCAATCTTTCCTTGCTTCCTTCCTTCCTTTCCTTTGAAGAACAAGGTGGGCACCAGCCAGCACCGCGCACAAATTCCAAAAAAAAAACATTCTTTGCTTTTCCAGTATCACTTGCACATTTAGTCTATCCTCTGCCCTCCCCTGCACCATCATACCCAATACCGCATCATCTCCGTCAGCCTCTACCTCGGACACCCGTATTGTACCATACCAGCGATCCACTGCACATGCTAACCTCCCGCACTCCCCCAAACAAACAGAATCCCGGCCCTCCTTCTCTTCACTTCCACCACTGCATCAGGTCAAGCCTTAACCCACCACACCACAATCCCACTACCTGGAAACCCCCTAGACCTAGCCGTTGACCCTACCTCAAGCTCGTTCTGGGTCTCCCTCGTCCCCCCTTCCAGATCCTCTACCTCCGACTGTCCGCTACTGCAACACATAACGCTCACTACAACCAACGAGTGGGAAAACACCACAAAGGACAACCAGACCGCCCGTGCGGCCTCGGGAGAAATTTCCAAGATTTGCTATGTGGGGGATGTAAAAATCCTCAATGAGGGGCTGTTGTACACGACGGGGTTGTTAAGGAAGGGTTTTGGTAGGGATAGGGAGGAGTAGGGAAAAAGTAAAGTATTACCGGGGCTCTATTTCCTCTCTTCTTTTTTTTGCACATTTTTTGCATTCCCGCTGTATCCTAGGTTTTCATTACGGTATTACTTCGGAAAAGTTCTTTTTCCTCCCCATCACTCGGCTATAGTTTTATACGAATTGGTGGTGGGGGCTGGCTTTTTTCTGGACACATCTGGTCAATCTGGCAACCGACCCGCCGACTCATCATACTCACACAGTATCACAGAAGCACTCGCTCGTCGCTGAACCCGTGATAGAAGGAGCAGGCAATGATATGATTTCCTTCCTCTTCAGCACCGTTAGCCGGTCTGCCATACTTTTTTTGAGCACGATACCAGCCTAATGCTAGTACAAATACCACCATTTCCCCTACCTACTCCAACCCAACCGCCCCCAAATCTCTATAGTATCCCGCCCTGGCCCCTCCAACCGCAAGAGGGAGGAAAGGGGGACCGCGGCATGCGGGGTCACCCAGTGAGTCAGTCAATGAGGTACCTTAAGTGGTCGCACCCAAGGAGCAAGAGGGAGGATAATAGCAGAGCCCAGGCGTCATTTATCCTCACCCATTTGACCCCTCACGCCCTGAAACGTTACAGCAAGGATGGTAACAACATAGTTTATTGTAATTCCGGGTGCGATGCGCGTGCGCCGCATTCATTCCCGGGGCTATTCCTTGCTGCAATAGGTCGTCGGGACTATAGACCAAGGGGAGTTTCTTCATGATAAGGAATGGAGAGGGAGGGGGGGGGGAGGGTGTTGCACCAAGTTATTGTGCAGGTATGGTAGTGCACATGTCCGAACCAAGATTGCTTTTTAAGAAAACAAAAAAACTAAACAAGAGAGAATAGACCCGCTTCTCATTTTTCATCCTTCCTTTTGTTTTTCTCTCATCCTCGGCTTTACCCCAGGTAAGTGAATAATAAGTGGGGGTGGAAATTCCTCGAGCCAAATTCCAAACCCGCTCGCGGGCACTTATATTAAGCTCGGGGGGCTACGGAAGTTGGTAGCTAGCTTTCATTCAGTACCGTAAGGGAAGGGAAAGATCAAAGGAACAGTATTAGGCACAACTTGCCCTTTTAACAGACGGGCCGGCGGTGAGCCACCACTATCGTACCGTATACCGGTTGTATGTTTTTTTTTGCTTTTCGTCGAAAACATACCTCGGAATCTTTTTCCTTTCCTATATGGCATTTTAGTAGCGGCAGTCTGTCCTCTAGTGCCTGGCTATTGAGAGGGGTTGTCCCAGAGAAGGTTCTATGGCCTTCGGTCAGTTTTCTTCTTTCTGCCACACATATTCTGATAACAACAATGGGATAGAGCCAAGCATCTCATAGGGTTTTATGACAACCATCGTGACGCTCTACGGACGCCGTGAAGCTTCGTTGTGGAAAAAAAACGTGGGGAGTGCACAAAATAAACAGTTTGTCAGATTTCTCTACCGCTATGTTAGTGCTTGTTTGTGTGTGCGTGGGTTTTTTGTGCGTAGCCTGAGGGAGGGAGGGATGTTTGGCGTTGGCCATGTCGGCGGAGCACGCCGTAGTGTACATAAGATACCTATCATACCTGCCTGTGCCCTTTCTCACCCAAAATCCTGGCTCCTGGTAGTAACTTAAAGGCTAATCTGAGGGCTAGCATATACGAGCATGGGATTGTTGCTAATCTCAAAAAACAAGGTCTTTCTCCCCCAAGTCTCTGGGGGAGAAAGGCTAAGAAGCTGATTGGGGGATCGGAGAACAGGCTACGTTCGTAACGGGAAGCCTCTTATACCTGTATTTGTATAGATTCCTGACCTCTAACGAGTGAAGAGTTTGAAAAGGTAACCCGAGTTCCCACTCTCCAAATGATGGGTCTCCAGTCCCTATCGATCCGCTGGACTATGCGGGGCCCAATGAGAACATGTATCCCAGCTAAACTTTAGCACGGATACCTCAACGCCCCGTGATAGGCTGGACAAGATCTGCCGGCGCGCTCTCTCCTGGGAGGGAGGGGCATCACTAATGCACATGCCCATAAGCGAAGATATCCCATCCGATCCTCATCAGTATACCATAGAGCATTAGTACAGCCCCCCAGTCTGGTGGATTGACAGCACCGGTAGGCAATGTACTTCGAAGGTTTTTTGGGGCAAATTGCCAATACGGAAACTCCATTCAACGATCCCTTTTCCAAATCTAAGTTAGGAAATTTGGCGTAAGTTTGAAACCCCGATCTAACGATAATTTCTTCAACCCAAGCCTTCAGCCTTGAACGATGAACCAGCCCTAGATCAATCGCCCCCAATTTCCCCTTAGGTAATAGGAACTCTACCCCCGTGTTGAGAAGCCGATAGGCAAGCAGGAATCTATGACCCTAATGTTGGAGAAATCTTCAAACATCCAACCCAGCAGGTGCTTGTATGTGTCTAATTAGATATTACCGGACTCGGCGGGCCGTTACTCTAAGGAGCATTATGACCGACCCTTTTTATGTGCCCTTCTAGGGAGATATTCATGTATCACTAGATACATCATAAGAACTATGGGCTGTGACGCACCGCCCGGGGTGTCACTATTTGGAAGAGATGAACAGTAAACAAAGCCATGGATGTATAGCTGTTGTGACTTACGCCGGGATGGTGGTCAGCGGGTTTGAAGCCAGGAGTACGGTACAGAACTCTTACAGTTGAGCCCTTATCCCCTATCGCCACCCAGATACCATAAGTCCAACAACCAATCTCATACCATAAAAACCGGAATAATTGAGAATGGCGCTAGAACGTCCGGAATTTCCTCCTTCGGCTCAAGGGAGGAAACACGCCGAAAGGATTCTCTTTTCAACCCCCGGTTGAGACAAGTGAAAAGAAAGAAAATTTAACAGACCTTACTAGGAGAGGCAACTCCAACGTCCCAGCGAGATTCTCAGTTCTCACCGTAACTAAACCACCACCATCGCCATCGCCATCAGAGCATAACAACATTTTGGTTGTTCTGGCGGAAAGAGGGAAAGAAAAGCAAAAGAGAAAAAAAGGTGACCACTTCATATTGCGACCCGCGAAAATCTTTATAAAAGTCGACCTTGAGAGAAAAAATCCCACGTCTTGAATACTCGAGTACTCCCAAACGGTACTGGAATGCTAACCCGATGGCTTCCTTTGCTATACCAGGTCTGGAGCGGTCCTGATAGTTCTGGTGTTACCCAAAGCGGGCTCTTGTTTTCTTTTTTTCTTCTCAAGGTCGATTTTTAATAAGGATTTTCGCAAATCACAATGAAAAAGTGTGTGCTAACGTCGCTTTCGTAATTCCATATTGCAATGCGGCGAAATTTCGATGTATCAGAGCTGTTTTCGAGACTACCGCTGGGAGGAAGGGGGGTCAGAACTGCGGTGGTGGTACCGTTTATTTGCATTATATCGACGCCCTACTCTTGAGGTACCGTTGCTGTACGAGTGCAAAACTAAGTCCGCCGTCTCAATGCTGTAAATTGGCCCCGAACCCCCCGAGGTTAAGTCCTGCGGACGGCAGTTGACTGAGGCCCTCGATTTCTGAAGGAATAGGTTGGGTATGAAACAAGGTTGGGCAGAAAACCAGATTGGCAGCGGAGATATAGGTATCTGCGAAAACCTGGCGTCAAAGATACCCCAGAAGCAGAAGTTACTTTCACCATACTTATGATTGACCTTTATTTTTTCTGCAGGCGCTCAGTAAAATGGCCACTTGAGTAGGCCAGTGTTTGTGTCTAGACCCTATTTATGGATCAGCGACCGATAGCATGCTGACGCCGCGAAACTTTCGGTAGCTAAGTGACGCGGATCGTCATTACCCGTCCAGCCTAACTCGGAATTACCCGTCTGGCACTCGGAAAATCTGAGAAAGTTCGCCAGTCTCTTGTGTCAGTGGACTCTCCCTTTTCACAAGGTTCCCAAAGGTCCCAGGGGTAGAGATCGCTTCGGAACGTTTGCTTTACTCAGCCTCATAACGCAGGTGTAAAACCTGCGTGTGGGGGAGGTACCGGTAGAAGGAGGGTACCGTACTTTAACAAACGAAGCAGTGGAACCACCTCTCTGGATAATACTTGTACTCACAGCGGACAGGGGGAAAGATCTGCTGGGGTTTCCGCATGAACTGAGTTCATACATCTTCGCCTTTTCATTTTTTCTTTTCCCCAGCTCTTTTCTCTTTTGGACGGTAGGAGTTGCTCTGTTTTCAGCGAAATAACGGCTCGTTGCCGTGGCTCGGCGAGACAAGGACGGGGGTTGGATGGGCTCAAATCGGATGCCCCTGCAGTCTTCCTTCCTCCGAGGTTCAAAAAGCCAAAAAAAACGCACATGTCGCTCAAGCCTCCCTGCAGTCATCACTTAGCATAAGCAATCTTGGCACAATTAGGAAACTCAGGATATACTTATCGTCCAATCTAACTTGCCTCTTCTTCCACTCAGGCTCCGGTTATCGTCCAATAATTTCGAACATGGGGGGACGCTGGGTGGGCAATACAGTACTCGTAACATCTCTCCGTGCTGTACCCAGACTATGGCTCGCGCCAGATGCCACAACACCCCACCCCACTGGTTCATGCAAGCATCATCTCGAAAATGGATCGCCGGTACTCGAGTATACTACAAAAGAGCATGCTCGCAATCGATCGTTCCTGTGTTCTGTCAGCCCCAATCTTGCCTGTATGATATTTGAGTGCCGGCACTCATACAGTAATTGCTCGACGTTTGTAAGCGGACTGCAATTGCATACCATCAAAATTCTGAGGCTCTGGCTAGCTTATGCAATACCCGAGTACTCGTAGCTGATCGTTCTACAAACGTCAGGCAACTACCGGTACGAGTAGCGTTCCCGCCCCAAGCTAAAATTTCTAATGCATGTCTCGAATGGAAAGTTGCACCCATCCCGCCAGGAACCCCGAATCTTAATCGCCAAACTGTTGCACTGTACATGTATGGCTGATATCTTGCCCAACATACATTCCGGCAGTAGCGGTGGCTTACTCCTGGCGTAAAAGTTAAGAGCCTCCCCTTTATTCCCAGTGTCTCCCCTAATAAGGATTCCGAAGATTTCTATTGTGATGCGAGAAATAAGTTATATCGGGGAAAATCACCTCGAAATGAGCACCGTATTTTAAAACAAATTTTTGCGCCCCTCGTATGTGCCGTCCATTGCGCCATCGCCTACGTGTTGGGGCTTTGCGTTCGCATACACAGTCAATCAAACGATTTTTGCGAGATCGTCTGATATCATAATAATATATTATATACCAGTATCCCGCGAGCGGAGGGATGGTTTGCCCTCTCCGGAAGGGTTCCCCCCCATCCACGGGCCGTAGTGAGGCTCTCCGCCGCCAAGAGCGGATATTTGCAGATAATGACAGCGGCCAGACAGGGGTCTTGGGGTGATGGGAGGGAAGAGAGAGAAAGGTCGTGTGGTGGTGGGAAGCAGTCGGAAAGGTAGGCTGCAGCCAAAAGTCAAGGATGGTGTTGATTAGATGAACACCTTGAAATCTATGGTAGAGTCGGGAGCCCTCGGGAAGCCAGTAATCGAGCAGCAATGACCAGCGATTACTGCTATCATATTACCGGTAGAATAGAATCTCACCTAAACTGCCGAACAAGAAAGCTAACCTCCACGACAAAAGAGGGGCCTATAAAACGGCGTAGGTGGACGATGGATGACGGCATGAATTAGGGTGCTCTATGTATCTGCTGGGATGAACAAAGTCTTCGAGCATGGTAGTCTACGGACGATAGTGTGCTGTATCACAATCGACCACCGAAGTGTATCGTAGAGCACAGGTGCTATACAGACAGCCGAGCTCGATGCTTGGGATAAGGAGTACTTGTACGGTGCTAAGGAGAAGACTATAGAATAAAGAGTATTGGAGTCTTATTTTACGGGTCTCATCTCCACCACCCTACAGAGTACCTACACTCACGTTTGCAAAATTATTGTGTCCGTCATCGTGAGGATAGATCAGCTTTAGGTGCGGAAAAGTATAATAGCCAACCAGATGTTGGGTTCTATCTTACTGTGGGCGAACGTTCGTGGCAAAAACTCACCTAAGCTTCCCGTCTTCAGCCTCTTCGCAGCCGTTAAATCACATCACCCAAGTCCCAGCCGATTCACTTCACTTCACTTGCCCTCTCGTTCGCCAAGATGGACATGCAGGTGTTTCTATCTTGGTGAGCCACGCTATTTCTGTCACCCTGTAAGAATTCTAGATTTTGGGGCGTCTTGCTTGCACCGCCTCACCAACCCACAGCATTGACAATTGCCAAAAGCATCTCCCACACAGCCTCTCAAATGACGGGAGACGTGCTAATTGCCCGATCCCAGCTTAATGGCTTCCGTTCAAGCCTCAAAGAAACACTTTCGCCACTGGCGTTGGCCGTGTCTCCGGGCATGGCATTGGAAATCTAAGCAAAGGAGGGCTAGGCACAATACTTTCATGACACACATGGCGCCGCATTCTATATACGCAGCTGTTACCGAGCACCGGAAGTCTCCAAAAGATTCGGTTGGGGAGAGGCCAGAGGGTGGCAGGGAGGCAAGTGCGTGCCGGTAATCGAAAGACTAAGGGTGGGGGAGGAGGATGTTTGGTAGAAGATACCCCAGACTATAGTTAGATAGCTGGTAACTCTCATAATAATAAGCAATTATATTGTGCAGTACCAGATACATAGACCAACGTGATACACATTCGTGCCTTTGCTCGATGATGTATGGATTTTTTTTTTAGTCCACCACACTGTCAGCATGATTATAGAGGGGGAGAGGGGGAGAGAAGAAGGGGCAGCGGTGCTGGTAGTGGTGGAAGGGTGTCCCTGTGGAGGGGAGTAAAGCCCACCATACCAGCCCCGAGAGCGCTTACGATTGACAAGGCGTTCGTTAGAGATGTTCTCTGCATAGACGCGCGACCCCTCAATCTAGAATCTTGCATTTAGTGGAAAAGGGATACCAAGCGAACAGTGTATTCATGTTCCTTCTCTCTTATTTGGCGATCTCTACAGGGAGCCTGCACAAAGCCATGAAATCCGCAGTTTGAAGGGACTGACGTTCAAGCACAGCACCGCTCTGTTCTATTACCTCTTTGGTCTTCTATTTCCAAAATAATCCAGTGGGTTTCCCTACCAGTACCTGCGGTAGCCAGACCATTACAAGGGATCCCGCAAATAGAGTAACTGCGAGAAAAATGGCGACCAGGGAAGGGGGGGGGGCAGGGTGGGGTGGGAGGAAGAGCGAGCAAAGGAATTAGATCAGAAACCTCCCGGTGGATTCTGTCACTCAGCTGGAACCATTAACCCATATCTACCCAGCTTGTCCCCTTACTCCTTCCTGCTTCCTCAATTTTTTTTCTCGCTTCTGTTAGAGAATCCTCCTCCTTCCCCCATTCGTCCCTGCGTCTTCACCCTCGTCGAGGTCCCGAGCCGGAAAACCTACCTGCTACCCTCTCTAGTTTTCTCGCGTGATCCTCCATAGCAACTATCATCTCCTCCCTACGCCTATTTTCTCGTTACATTTTTACCCCATCCAACCTCAATTTTATGATAGTTAGCAGATCGACAAAGCTTCTATTGCAACATATTTTTCAATTCACATTTCCTTTCTTTCACCCACAAATTGTCGTTGGCTCTCCACAATAAGATTCGTAGCAAGAACAATTTTGCATTCTGAGGTCTGTGCTTTGTGGGGTTGATACCTGGAGACGACAGTTGGACGGTTGAGATTAGAGACTACGGGAGTGCGTGAGAAGGAGAGGAAGAGGGAGGCTTGAACGCCATACACAAGACAGCTCACTTGACGACTCAACCTAGCGGACACGACCGTATGACGCCACGTTATTAGCGGTTCACTGCCATCGTATCATTCATATTGGAGAAAGAGGATTAGAGAGGAAATATCTGAAAATCATTGTGACAGATCGTGAAGGGAGCTTAGGAACAGAGGGCACCGGGCCCTGACAAGGAGAAGGAAGAGAAAAGAAGATCGATAAAAGTCCCAAGGGAGAGCAGGGCAATAAAGATAAAGCAAATCAACTTGCAGTGCGCCCAGGAATCGGATCCGTCGCATCTGAAGAAGGTAGTATTTACCTGCATCATCACCACCACCATCATCGTCACCATCATCATCATTGAATAAGGAAAAAAAGGAAAGGGCACGCGCGGCGCCTTTGTCTCTAAAAGCTCTCCCATCCCCCGTGCCATAGAAACGAACTCCCTCCCAAATAGCTGGTACCCCCATTACCAGCACTGGAACCCGCCACCACGTCGGTCGCTACGCTTTCACAACCCAGACAGAATCTTCTGTCGAAGCCATTCGGCGCCGATTCTTCGCGCCGACCCAGTACGAAGAAGACGAATCGCCTGGCTGAACTGCGTGCTGGGGTGAAGAGAGGGGCAGGATTAATGGCTGCGGATGAGAACGCCGTCGTTAACCGGCCAAAGCGAGTACGGACAGGTAACCCACCTCTTTCTACATGATTTTTTGTTGGTCAATCTTTCAATAATTTACTGACCGACCGTCTTCAATTCGTAGGATGGTAAGATCTGCACCTTTGCTATAAATCCGTGGGCTTCCCAGCTAATGCAGTTTTTTTTCCTTATTCATTTAGCCTTACTTGCAGGTATGCTTACTGAGCCCCCCACCAATTACCGTCTGATAACCCTTGCTAATATATCTTCGCAGGGAACGTCACCTGAAATGTTTGTCTTCTTTCACATTGTTTCTAGTTTTCCGGGATATTATTTACTAACATTGTTACATAGGCGATGAAGGAACACCAGATTGTCAGGTTCGTTTTGCCCGTGACTCGACCCTTTTGAAACGAAACGGCCGCTTTGGCTAACACCAGTTCAGAACTGTCGGAAATCCAGTAGGATATGTAAGCGTGGTGTACGCCTTAACTTTATTGACATCCAGACAGAGCAACCTCCTGTGGTTCCGATATCACACGAATGGAAGGGTAACCTCTATTGCCCCTTCACCGAAATATAACCGGTACGCTGACATTGCCGTATCTACAGTGCATTTTCAGGACGAGTCAAGGGACATTGCTTCTGAGTACGCCGGCGGTATTAGTCGGTATGCAGCCTTCGCTCGTGTGACTCCGCCAAAACCTACAAGAAACTCGCCCCCTACCCCCCGACAAACGGCAACTGTTACAACCGTTACATCGGCCCCCGCTTCTCATCCCACTCTCCCACCCATCCTCCCGCTTCTACCGACCCCAATGCACACGGGGGAACCTATCAATAATTTCGAAGAGGTGAAACCGCATCATAGACCGGGATATCCTGCATACGCTCCTCCCCTACCTCCGCCTCCACCTCCCCCATCATCTACTATGAATTCGGACCATACAATGTCTCCGCCCCCACCGAAAGAGGTGCGGAATTACCTAAATAACACTGAAGAAACTCTGTTTATGCAGGTGTTTGTGGAAGAAGTTGGAATATGGATGGATAGCATGGATCCGTACAAACATGTAACCGCTCTTTTCAAAATCTGAAAAATGGAGGCTTCGTACTAATGTTTCTAACCTAGTTTTCGCGCTTATTGCCATTTTCTTCTTTGAATGAGCCGATGCTTCTCAATGCCTTCCTGGCCTGCGGAGCCCGTCATCTGACGCTTGTCAACCCCGCTTATCATGAAGACAAGGCGCTGAATTATTACGACACAGCTACGCGACTCCTTTTGGCTTCTTTACAAAATCCTAATCGTGATACCGAGATGTGTGCAACCACAGCGGTTATCCTTAATGTTTATGAGATTATGTCTGAACGAGCCCTTCAGCGCATGAACCACATCGCAGGTGCCCGGGCACTTTTAAAGGAGTGTAGGTGGAGCGCAAGGACAGGAGGCATAGGGGGTGCCTGTTTTTGGTTGAACGTGAGCATGGAATTGCTTAGTTGCCTGCACTTCAATTGGGCGGTGGCTTGGGAGCCAGATGAGTGGGGAGTGGACATGGACTTTAGCCGGTACTGTGAACCAGGAAGGGAAGAACTGTGGGCCTATAGGATTATTTACGTCCTAGCAAAGATTGCCAATTTCAGGGCTGCCCTCCCCAGGCAGCAGCAGGAAGCCAAAACTGTTACTGAACAGATGTACCTCAACAACGAGACACAAAAACGCTATGAGGAATGGAAGCGTCTTCGAGATCTTTGCGTGGCTTGGAATGACCATACACCTCGTAGTATGCATCCTATGGCATACTTACATCCTTACCAGACAACTACAAAGTCGGCCTTCCCTGAGGTTTGGCTTGTCAAGAGGTGTGCCATTGTGGCTCGCTTGTTCTACCATACCGCCATGGTTTTGTTGGCTCAGATGAATCCATTCCTGCCCAGGGAGTCAGATGAGATGCGCGATATGGAGATGACTAATTCCCACTTAATCTGTGGAATTGCAGCCCATGTTAAAGATAGAGGGGTTGCGAGTGTTGCCCTGAGATCGCTTGCAATTGCAGCCGAGTGTCTCACCGTTCGTCGGGAGCAAGAAGAGGTTCTCGAAATTTTCACTAAAATTAAGAAGGAAACTGGATGGAGAGTCAATTTCGTGTATAAAGAACTTAAAGAAAAGTGGGGATGGGAGGCTCCTGATCCCCCACCTCAGCCATCGTCGCTTTTGCAATCATCAACTATGATGCATCAAAGCCCAACTCCGTCGAATCAGTATACCCAATATCAGCGGCAACACCAGCAGCAACAACATCAGCACCAGCAGCAACAACATCAGCACCAACAGCACCAACAACAGCAGCAGCAGCAGCATCAGCAGCAGCAGCAAGCTCAGCAGCAGCAAGCTCAAGCGCGTCGGCTCCCACAGTTGGTCAATCCATTAGTCGCCGTTTCAGAGTACACGTCTAATTCCCACCCTTATCACCCTCACTATGTATCTGCTCCTCCTCAAGTTGAACGTCATCATTATATATGACCAGGACTTGGGCGATGGTGATGAATGATATTACTTTTCGGTTTTTAGATAGCTTTTATGCTTATTCGTCGCTGCACTATTTTGTCTTTCTTTTGCTCCAAAAAAGCAACGCTTAATATTCTTTTTCTTTTCTTTTTTCTTTTCTAGGGACTACGTTTTTGTAATGTTTCATGTGCTTTTTTGGGGGGTCAATTACTTTTTGCATTCGGGATCTGTGGATAGGGTTGGCTTTGCGGCGTCTTTGATCATCAACTTTCCTTTCCTGGGATCTTTGACTTTTTCCTAGTCCCATCTGTACTACATTATATATTCCTTTGTTTTTCTCCCTGGGTTTTTTCTCTTCCCTTTTTTATAGGTATTTCTAAGGCGCTTGTTGCATGGGAGGGTTTGAGTTGAAAACAAAAAGGGGTCTTCTGGCACGCTCAGAAGCTATTAGACATCATTTGGGTTGGCTTTAGTCATTTTCATATTTTTCATTCCGTTCCATTTCTTTCGTGATTTCTATGTAGAAGGTGTCGTTCGGTTCGTCTCGTTTTTTGCCCTGGGGTTTGTTTGTCCATTTATGCATCCCTTCATTACTTCGGGATTCGGCGAAAAAAAGGAAAATCCTATCTTGCTTGTACCGTACAATGAGATGGATGGGCAGATGGCCCGGCCGGGTAAGGTATGATAGGAAGGTACGATAAACTAGGGTTGGGCGCGCATGTTTTTATCCTTCGATTCTTCTGTACTTTACATTTGCTTTTAGGTGCTGTAGCTGTACGCTACGGTACGGAGGTTTTCATGACTGTGTGCCATATTTATCTTCCCCCCCTCCCTCTTTTTATCGGAGGTTGAGATTTCATAAGTGGCCATTGGGGTGAGAGGGGGAGGGGGGAAGCCTCGGTATGTATCCTACCCATTTCACGACATTACTTTGTATTGGTAGCCATTTTTCGTACCTCACTCTAAGTTAATCCGGAACGAAATATTACCGTGCTACAATCATACCGTTGCGATGATTGTACGACACTGGGAGACTTCCAAATCGTATGATTGATTTTTTCCTCAATTTCTTTGGGATTTTGTTTCATCACGGGCCAAAGTCGAGACGGGGTCAGGTGGAGGTGACCTGAAGCTGCGTAACGGAAGCCTGCCGTAAGTTGAAGCAGAACCCATCGCACTATGTGCTACGGTACGGTGCAATACGCCAGACTTACCCGTTGGAACATCCCATTCCCTACATGTACTCGTACAGACCCCACGCACGGACACACACACGCAATTCCCCCCCCCCCAGACGACGGCCACAGCGTCTCACCTCGTACGTTGGCGTAGGGTGTTTGTATCAGACTACCACCAGCACCTTAGCACCGTGCTTCCACAATGCATCCCTAACGGTAACTCGTGCGACTGCTTATCGTTTTCTAAAAGCCTCCGGAACGCGAGTTATGTGTCCGTCGTGGGGCCCAAGTTATAATACAGTACCGTATACTGCATCTCCTGAGGCCATCAAATTTGCTACACCATAAGTGGTTCACTTTTTGCTTTTTCCCCTCTCCTATCATACCCCTCCCCCCCCCCACTCCGGAGGCTTTTAGAAACGCTGAGCTATCGCACAATACAAGTTACAGGCATGTGGAACCCGACCACAGGGATAAAAATCTGTATGGCAAATTGTCTGTGCGGATCTGACGGCCCATACAAAATTCGGACTCGAGTGTTCGGGTTCTATGCCTGTAGCTTGTACTTCTACCGGTGTCATAACCCTCGGCAAGTAGCATTTCACCCCTCCCCCCCAATCCTCGGCCCCCATCCCGAAGACCCTAGGCACACACACAATTAGAGTTATCTAATCAATCTCGGCTAATCCCGGCGCCACCCGTGCCCATGTCACGTCCAAAAACCAACGCCAACCGCACCAGCGTTTCGGGTTTGGCCCTTTTTGTCGCGGGTTAGGTTTCAAGGCTCTCATGTGACGTTTCGGCTTCCGAGGTGGTGGCTGCGGGTACCGTACTGTCTTAGAGCACCGGCAGGGAGGGGCGTAGCAAGGGGGGGCGTTTCGCTAGAGGTGAGGGGAGGGGGAAATGATTTTTTCGGACGGTTTGGAGTTTGGAGTGGTAACCCTAACCCTATCGGGTCGGAAGGTGTTGAGGGGGGGAGCCCTCAGCGCTACATGAGGCTGTGCTTTGGTTGGACAATTCCGTAAGGATTTGAATACCCTACCGTAACTGAACCTCGCGCTAGGACGTTGGAGTTGCCTTTGCCGGTAAGGTCTGGGAGTTTTTGTTTTTTCTGTCTCAAGCTGGAGCTGAGGCGGCCAGTTTTGGTAGTGCATTCGCTCCCCTATCCAAGAGGGGGAATTTTGGACGCCTTAGCGCGGGGTTCAATCATTCAGGTTCTTACTGTATCACAAGTGCTAGGCTGGGCGGGGGGACGACACGTCTGGTCTAGTACCGTATTCTATTAACTCTACTCGACCCGGATATTGTATTCCCGGATAAATTTATTCCCAAGCGTGGCTTCTACAGACCAAAGAGTGAGGGTGGAACGATTCCCCCTGATGGGACCCCCTTCAGAAAAATCACATCACGCCCTGCCTTATACCCATATCTCTAAGAAATTATACAATTCCCTCAAAGCCCCAGTGCCTTCCACCGAACGGTAGGACGGGGACACAGACACGGCGTGGTACCCGCCGATCTACACAATTTTCCGCAATAATGTCGTGAGCGCGGTATGGCACTCATAACAGGCGGGGAGAGGGCATATCAGGAAACCGGGTTCATGGGTTCCCATGGGCGCTCGGGAACGCACGGATTCTTCTGCCGCATATTGAGCGGGTCCTCGACTTCGGATAGTAGCACAGTCGCGCCTCACTACCCGGATGGCCGAATTTCACGGACCACCATCCGGGATAACGGGGCATCCGGAACAACAGAGTATCCTGACCAACAGAGGGACCCGGAGAGCAAAGGAAGAAAATTGGGGAGCCTCCCGATTTGCTGTAGGCATTATTAGAATCGGATAAACAAAAGGTGGCCTCTTGCTAACGGCTGGAATTATCTACAGTAGTCCGCCATACATACAAACCAGGCTTCCTCCTCTCTCTCTATCATCCCTCTGATGCTTTGGCACAGTCTCTCCTTATCCCGGATCTTTCTGGCCCTGCATTGTTTTCCCTTTTGGTATGGCATTTCTGGCGGCTATGGGGGAATCCAGCTCAGCAGCAGACTAACTTTCTATAGGGACTATGGGAGGGGGGGCATTTCCCAGAGCATCATGCGAATCCGAAACCTGCCCCTTTCTGGTTCGGCGAGTGAAATTATGTGACTATCCAGAGCTGTCAGAGGTTTGTCCGGCTCAGCTCGGTATCCGGTTCAACGCGATCCGGGATAGCGAGGCGCAGCTGTACTCCTCGCCTTTTGGCGAGTACGATACCAGTGCTTCATGGGACTTCCTCCTCTTCATGGATAGTCGCTACGCTTTAGCTTAGCTTACCCCTTACGGGTACAGGTTCTCCCTATATTCTACACACACACACACACACACACAACACCCTCTTGTACTCGTCCCAGGCAAGGAGTATGGTATTCGATACCAGGGGCCGTGAATTTGTATGGATGCTCAGATACGCATGGATTTTCTGCCTTATATTTTGTGAATCCTTGTTATTAGATACTTCTTGCCTAGGGCGAGTACCGGCACCTGACCTCTGATACTGAATACCGGTACCTCTCGCTTACTATATTACACGAGTAGTTGTCGTAACGGCCTTAGCATAAGGTATATCGGCCTACCCGTGGCCGCACCCTAACACACATTCCCCCCCCCCCCTAGTATCTTATGATAACACTGATCACATCATACCCGTGAGTAATCCAAACCGATCACAAGGCAACTCAATACCCGGGACTCTACTCGAGTATCATATTCCAAGTGTGAAATCGTCCCGGCCCAGTCCAAAAGTACCCTGCCCAAAAACCGAAACAGCAATTAAAGATATAATATTATAATAATATGATAACAATAATGCCATCACGCTAACACCACGTCGGGTAAACAAACCAAAGTAAATCCACGCATATACAGGTCACAGGCATATAGAACCCGAACACTTGAGTCCGAATTTTATATAGGCGATCAAATACGCATAGCTAATCCACCATACAAAAGCTTTACCCCTACCCTTTCCTATACCAAAGAATAGTTAGTTTACATCGGGGATACTATACTAGCCATGGAATTCGGGGAACAGTTGTCTGAGAAAGAAAGCGAGTGTTTCGGAGCCAGATCACAGGTATACACAGGAACCCCCCCCCCCCCCCCATTCCTCGTTCGTTCTATCGATATCATGAGGGAGTATAATACTATGATTGGATGCTGATGTCCTTTTTTTACCAAAGATGAAGTATCAAGCACCTAAACTGTCTATTTTCTGAAGAAGCAGTTAAAAGATCAAGAAGAAAGAGTATTATCGGCAAGTTCCTATGGTCTAATGGCCTAGGAGACTGGTCGGCTAATTTGAAACAGGGACCATCATGAGTTCGAATCCGGGGGGGGCAGTGGGGTATGTAGTCGAGCATTTTTTTATAAAAAGAAAGCTCGGCGAACCAGGGCAGGTCTACGAGTAGGGTTGGTAATGCCCTTGGGCCAATACCCGCCAAATTTTGCGGTGTGGGGACCGCTGGCTAGTGTTCGGGTATGATACTATATGCCCGAAACTTGTATGTACGATAGTCTACACCGGAATCCGAGCTCCAATACAATATCGCCCAAAATATATCCCCTCTATCCCTCCCCCCGCTTTCGGCATGTCATACAAGTACCTCTTCTCTACTCCTCTCCGGAACAAGTCCATACCCAGATACGACTACCTAAAAAAGGGAGAACGAATCCGCAGGCCTATGCTATATAATCACCATTCGCATTTATAATTATTGCACCCATGTTTCCACGACTACGACTGCCATCATGCGGGCTCGGCGCCTCCCGCGATCGTCGATTCCTTCTGGCTCATGGCACGGTTCACTATGCTTATGCGTGCGTGCGTGCGTGAGTGGGTGCGTACTGGGCTCGTAATTGAATGGGGTTTGCAAATACGATTTCTATCGCATGATATTCATGTCTTGGCAGAAGGGCCTTGATTTCGGTGAGTGAGTGTGTGGTGGCAATAGCGCTCACGGCGGTTGCTCGGTTATTCTCTGCGAGTATTCTTATCTTGTTCATATCTTGGGTGTTGGATCATCGGATGGAAGGTTCATGAGGTCTCACTCGGGAGAAGCTACAGCCGCCAGTGTTGTAATATGCGATTGGAACTCGAACAAAGAAGTGATAATAGCAAAAGAGTCAAGATAAAGTTAATAGATTGCCGCAAACTACTAATTGAATCACAGGAACGATATAGACAAGCTATATAGTGAGACGACTTGGTCCCACTTCCACCAAGCCTCCGTAACAAAGAACAAAGGCATTGAAAGAAAACACATACAGGAACAAAAGAAATAATAAAGAAAGTATAAAGAAGTCCGGACTTGTACCTGGCTTGAGAACAAATATAAAGACTTAGAAGATGAATTTGAGAGGAGAAAGAAACCATATTTGAGAGGACCAAGAAATCATATACGAACAGCCAGTTCTCTTGTTTTCTTGCGTGGGGGGGGGGGGGCGGTTTACGGTGGGGGTTTGTGGTTATCTATGCTTGGGTTATGGGGTATGATATTTGGGAATTTACTGGATTTGGTCCGCCAGGGGAGGGGTAGTCCATCGTGGGCTACTACTGGCTCTTTTGTTGGGGGATTTGTAGAAAATTGGTGGGATACACTTGTGAATGGATGGTCGGACGATCCTGGTGGTTCAGACTGGTTTGATATGGTATCGTGGGGTAATAAAATACTGCCTCTCGATAGGCGTCCTGCTTGCTGAAAGGCGAGCCCCCGGGCAAATCTCCCATTGATCGTTTTCGTATCATATGAATATTATGGATTTCTGATAGCATAGGTCACCTTGGCTTATGTGCAGAGCGCAACAACGTATTAACTAGGTATCGAATTGATAGCCAGCACGATAAACAAATAAACAAGTACTTTCTATAACTTGCCTGAATCCATGCTTTAATTGCGTATAAGCGGGTAAATATGCAAATAATAAAAATGGTTTTGTAAGAAGAGGGAGGAACAAGTGAGGGGAGGAAGAGGAAAAACAGGAGTAGGAGTTCAGGAGAGAAACTTAAGATAAAAAAACAAGTCGGAGGGGAAAGAAAAAGCCCCCTTGCCACTCGCTACCGTAAAACGATGCTAGAGGGTACAGTAACCAACGCCATTTGCCTGAACTTGGAAAAGAAGTGGGTGAAAGGGATTGAAGGAGAGAGCAGGAAGAAAAGATATGATAAGAAAGTAGATTACAAATTTCCATGCCTATAGAAACGTAAGTATTTGCAAAAGGGTTGCCAGACAATCGCTTGGGGAGGGCGAGAAATAGTAGCCGACGAATTCTGGACGCCCTCATTCATACACTCACTCGGTTTTGCTAAACGAGATCGTTAATCATACATCAAGCTCTGCCCCATCTTCTCGCTTGAATCCAGCAAACTAATTTCGGCAAGAGGAGTGATCAGCCTATTTAATGTCTAGAAGGTTGAGTGAAGGAAGGGAAACTAACGAGTACTGTTTTGTGAGCACGCATTCTCCACCTCTCTCCATGTCCACATTGTGCACAAAGAAGTAACCATCACTAGTTACAACCATTATTTGCGGACTTGTACTACTTAGTGCCACAACACTCTTCAACCCGGCATTCGGAAGCTTTACAAAGGCAAAGTCTCTCGCCGGCTCCCACATCTCAGTCACGGCATGCGGCAGATACCCTCCAGCAGCGCCAGCGATTGTTCGCCCAATCTGTTGCGAAGAGCGTCTAATTATAGAGCCAAACGTTCCAGAGCCACTGCGGCGTTTAGACTCTACATAATGATCAAAACCGCCTCCCGCAGCTCCAGCGTGGTTGGACGGAGATGATGCGACAGATCCCGTCGGTGAACCCCCAGCGTCCGAATCAGAAGCCCGGAAAGATCCAGATGAGGACTCTTGGGGATTCAATCCACCTAGGCGGAATATGTGGACAGTTTCCGTCGCAGATGAAACACAGAGCAGGGTAGACATAAGGTTGAAAGCAATTGAGAAGATGCGCGAAGGGTACGTTCCTCGGCGAAACTGGTAAAGTTTCTGGGCACTGGGAATAGAAAAAACTCTGATTATCGTGCCCTTGTCTGAGGCAGTAGCTAAAAGAGATCCTTCACTGTTGAGAGCAACATTAGCTAGCGGGGCCTTGTGGGCCTCAATCACATTCACAGCTTCAAGCTTTATTGCGTCGAAAAGAAGCACATCGCCCGATGCTGCGGGAGGCGCGTTAACGCCTGGGGGAGCATGGGAAGGAGGTGAAAACGGCGAAGTACTCGAATTTGTTGGCCTTGGGTAAGCAATGTAGCACCTTTCCGAGGAAGGGGAAAGTGCACAGATAGCTGATGAAGAGTATATATCAGTAAAGAAGTTGCGAGTCTCAGTGTGGATATAATGCCCTACCGGTAGGATTAGGTGAGGTCTCAATCGTGTGTAGTAACTTCATGTTGCTGATGTCATATACATATATTTGCTCCTCTAGCACTACTATCAAACGCTTTCGATTCAATTTGACGGCCAGTATAGATGTTGGAAATGTGAGCTCGCATATCGTGGATTGCCGCTTCCGGCAGGCAACATTTCAAGTTAGCCTAAATTTGATTAAAAGGAGACCGGATTCAAAACTAAGACATTATGCTCAAGGAATAGTGGCTTTGTTACCACGGGTACCAACCTTTGTGTTTGTTATGACTAGTCGGCGAGGGGAAAGAATAAGAGCGACGAGTGAGGTACTGAAGAGCATTTCGATTATGGAAACGTCCCCGCCCTCCTTTTGTTCATAGACCTTGCCAAACGGATCACAGTTATATATTCGATAGCCATTGCGGGTGCCAACGGCCAAGCAAGAGAAGTCCTGATTGAAAGTGACAAAGTTCATAGCTTTGATGAGTGGATGTTAGCTTTCCGTGGTTGATGGTGCTGAGTTTTGGTCGTGGAGCATATGCAGAAAGTAAGTGTCGAGGATGGCAAGTCGGAACGGGGCTTTTTTTATCGGGAGGGCTGGGACCTGCCTGAAGGGATGATGATGCACACCGTATGAAGGAACCCGGCCGTAGAACGATTTAGATCGCCAGGGCCCGGGGATGATGGTAATATGGAGGGTTACTGAGGGGGTTGAGGGTTTGCAAGCGCCGGGTCAGTCAATCAGAGAAAGGTATGGCAGATGGACAACGGGGAGGAGAGGAGAGCAAGCAAAGCCATCAGCACGCGGGGAGAGGTTGAGACCACCCGCCTTACTTGGCAGTAGACGGGGGTAGCCGTTGCCAAATATATGTCTTGGCGGTCTTGGCCTCAACCCCTCCAACTCACGAAAACCAACGCACAGACCAGGGCAGTGTCCCCTACTGAAAGTAAATTATGAGGGAGAAAAATCCTTTCAAGTCTCTTCCACCCCGACAAACCCCCGGGAGAGCGATTTGGCTTCCATCCCAACATTATCATTATTCGGGCCTCCAGTATTTTACCAAATTTCACCACCATGATGGACACTAACGCGGTTCGGGCAGTCAAAAAGAGTGGCCCCACCAAGGAAAAGGAAAGACGAGATTCAGCAATAATGGGTGTACATGCCCCACGAATTCCTAGATTCCGCCCTTTCCCCTAAGTCCTGACTGACCCGCAAACAGACAAACAATAGTTCTATTGTGAGCAAGAGAAGTGTCGAAAGACTCTACTCCAACCCGGAAGAACCGCAATTTCTACGTTACTTTGTTAAAAAACCCCAGAGACGTTCTCCTTTGATAAACCGCGGCTATTGGCTCCGGATGCAGGCTGTAGAGCATGTTGTTCGCTCGTTTCTATTCGAAGAACTTCCAGACCCCAAACGAAAGAAGATCGTGATCAATCTTGGCTGTGGATAGTATGCTCTACCATCTCTTTAATAGTCTTGGCCCGTTCAGTGAGAGTCTATGATCTTGATACGCTAACACTTACCTCACTTTTTAGTGACCCTCTCCCCTTTCAATTTATTTCAAGCATGCGGGACCTCCACAACGTACTATATATTGACCTTGATTATCCTGACCTGATTGCTGTCAAGTCGCGTGTCATATCTAACACCCCAGGACTCTACAACCTTCTCAAGGACCCAGAGCTTCACGACCCACCCGTAGACAATGTCCATTACCGGAGCTCGCAGTATCTGGCCGCTGGATGCGATCTTCGTGAACTTGGCAAGCTTAAGCATATGCTTATGGACGGTGGATTGATCAATAATGCTGCCCTATTGTTCACTGCCGAAGTATCACTTACCTACATGGATCAGGACGCAGTCGGCGCACTCATTGCATGGACAGCTACTCTTCCGGATGGTAAACCTATCCCCCCTCGTTTCGAAGGCGTGTGGATGTGTTGGCGAACCGTAGTTGCTTATGAACCATAGCCCGCTTTTCGATACTGGAACAGTGTTTGCCATCAGGGCCATTTCATCCGTTTGCCAGAACCATGCTAAAACACTTTAGCAACCTCTCTACCCCTCTAAAATCAATTGAGGCATATCCTACCCTCACCGACCAAGCCGCCCGGTTTGCAAGTGGAGGCTGGAAAACAGTAGACACCTTAGATCTCCTAGCCTTCTGGAGTAGTTTGGTGACGGATTCCCAAAGAAAGCATCTGGAGTCAGTAGAGCCTTTTGATGAGTGGGAAGAATTCTTCGTATTTTGCCAGCACTATTTTATTACCCATGCACGGACCGGAGGAATTCACCAGCAGGACCCAGGGCCATTCCGGGCAGAAGGGATAAAATGGAGCGGTGGAGACTACTGTTCTCATCCAGATCTGCGGCCATCTCTGATACGAGCTCGCGGCTCGGAAGAATCTAGGATTGAGAGTGGATATCTTGGCGAGTTTACAGCCTTCCCGCTGTTGAGACGATGGATGGGTGCTGCGGCGGAATGGGGGGATAATCAATGGGTTTATCACGGAGGACTAGGCCCATCAACAAGGCTAGGGACATCGCTACTTATTACTGAAGACGAGCATAAGGACCCCCTTAAATGCCCTATAGAACACCCGGCGCTGAATAGACGAGGCCCAAACGCAAGGATGTGTCATACGCTTACCCAGCTTGCGCCAGAAAAGCTGTTATTGGTCGGTGGAAGAGCTTCGCCGGATGTACCCATGAGTGACGTCTGGATTGCGGAATCCGGACATTGGAAGAAGGTCGAAAGTCTTCCACAGGGTAGATATAGGCACTGCGCCACTACGGTTGGGCGAGAGAAGGTACTGATCTGTGGGGGAAAGGGAGATGGAAACGCCGTTTTGGACGAATGGTTTCTGTGGAATGGGGATGAAGGTTGGAAACAGTTGACTGTTGACGCAGAACGAAAACCATCTCCGAGATTTGGGGCCAGCTTATGTTGGACCGACAGAGGATACGGAGTATTGAGTGGTGGTATGGATGATAAAGGCCAGGTCCTTGGGGATGTGTGGAGGCTTGAGATAGTAGACGATAGTAAGCTCATTGTAAAATGGAGCTTTGTCAATCTGCTTTCCACAAGAAGCTTACTCAGGCGGTTCGGTGCAAAAGCGATCTACCTGGGAGAGGGTAGACTGTTGATCATTGGTGGTGTTTCTGGTGGGGCACTAATAAAGTCCGAAGATGAGGTAGTGGAGATACACTGTGAAAAGCTTACGGTAAGGGGGATCGATATTGCCTACCGTGAGCCTGGAGAAAAACTACCTTTTCTCATAGGGCACCAGGTGTTGCCAGCTAGCGAGGGGATGTTCTGTGTTGTTGGAGGCGGGGGTGTATGTTTCAGCTTTGGAGGACGTTTTAACGAAGGAATATGGACCCTTATCCCACCGGACGTGGAACCGCTAACACGGGATTGGAAAGTCTCGGAAGAGGGGGAGGCCCTGCAGAAGAAACCTAAAATGATACCTCCCACAGATTTAGACAACAAAGCTGGATCCATACGGGAAGGAGAATCATTGACGGCTGAGATTAGGAGGGTCATCGTAAAGAGCCAGGAGGACTTTTGGAGGATTCGAGATGCCGGAGAGCCTGTTGTGATCGAAGGTTTGCATATCGGTGAATGCGTCGAGAAGTGGACTCCTAGCTACCTCAAAGCCGCGGTTGGCCCGAAAAGATGGGTGCATATTCCTCCCATTTTGTTCACTCCAGAGATAGGGTTAACGTATGAGATATAGGTCATCGCTCACACCTCGCAAGCTAAAAGCATGAGCTTCCACGTCAAAAACTTTAGTTACAAAAACATGGCCTTCGGCGACTTCATGGACGCCATAACAAGTGAGTCGGCGCCAGAAAACCTCTACCTCCGCTCTCTCTCCTCCTCAAATCCCAAAACCGACCCAGCCAAACTCGCCCAAGACTTCCCATCACTCGCCGAAGACTTCACCATCCCTCCAGAGCTCCAATTCGCAAAGGACCACGAACACAGCTCACCACTCCGCGTATCCGCCAAGGAGGTCGGAATGTGGCTGCACTTCGACGTGATGGCCAACATCCTCTGCCACATTCGTGGAACCAAGCGATTCAAAGTATACCCACCGACAGACATCACCAAGTTGAGCTTTCTGCCCAGTGCGTCGTCCTCAACAATTGAAAATCCTTTCGATCCGGAATTGGAACCGGATGGCGTTCACCCTATGGAGACTGTTTTGAAACCAGGTGATGTTTTGTTTATTCCTGAGTTGTGGCCGCATGCAGCATACCCTCTGGAGCCGTGCGTCGCTGTGAATGTATTTTTCAAGAGCCTCGAGCATGGATACAGTTCTGGTAAAGACGTCTATGGAAATAAGGACTTGGCCGCATATGAGAAAGGGAGAACAATGATTGGCAGGATTAGCAAGGGGTTCGAGAGGTTACCAAGTGCTGCGAGAAGGTTTTATATGGAGAGGCTAGCGGATGAGCTTGCGAATATGGCGACGGACGGGTAGATAGATCTAGTGCTCAAAGGGGATATAGTTCTGATAAGGGATTTGTCGTGCGTCAATGTGCTCATGGGCCTACGATCTGTAGATAAAATCTAATACTCCTTGAAGGTCACAATCTATCACTCGCTTGTTTGAACAATCCTACACTGGCGTTAAGTCCCAGACCTTGCAACGAGCCCCCGAGAATTTATTAATCTGTGAACCCAGTTCCGGCGTCTCTTTAATTTATTTTTTATAACTCCCAAGCCTACCCGATGACGCCATCGGCCCAAAGCTTCCTCTTGGCTCCCATCTCAACAGCTATAAAACCCACGTCAGCATCACCGGTCTAACTAAAGGGAATAAAAAATCCGTCACACCTGCGTCCCCCCAGTCTTCACCGTGGTTGTGCCCATCGGAAGTCAATCCAGCACGTTTCCTCCCCTGCTCCTCGTCCAAGACGGTCTGTACCGCCACATCAAATTCATCCATCGTCAGTACTTTGTTTTCTCTCTCTCTTCCTATCGGAGATAGGGAAGTGTAGGGAAATCGCAAAACATACAAGCAAACCGAAAATAACCGGAACGCCAAAGTCTAATTGAACCCTCATGAGTCCACGAGAGACAGACTCCGCAATGTGTTCAAAATGCGCGGTCTCACCCTTGATGAGCACGCCGATGGCAATTATTGCGTCAAACGTCCCCTTACTGCTAGAGCTCGCACCGGGAACTGGAGTCGAGCTACGGCCGAGCCCACCGAGGAGGTCTCCTGAGGGGGCGGACGAGGCTTGGACTTGGCTGGCGGAGTACAAACTATGTATTCAAGTCTCGTGTTAGATATGGGGGAGGTGAGGGGTGGCTTTGAACAAAAAGGAGTGTATGAACCGTTGGACAGCGATAGGAAGCTCCCAGCTGCCGGGGACACTCTGGATAATAATGTTGGAAGTTTTCACACCACGCTCTTGGAGCTTCTTACGTGCTCCTTCAACGAGTGGTGTGATGAGGCTGGTATTCCAACGGGCATGAACTATGAGGACGCGAAGGTTGGTGCCTACATTTCGTATTTTGTTTTTGATTAACTCTGAGGAAGGTGTTGGTTGGTGCTGGGGAGTTACCATCCATAGCCTCCGCTTCGCCGGGTCCTTTAGTTCCCGAAAACATCTCGTCTCCTATTTATTTTTGTTTTGTTTTCCGGGGTGATTGTTTTCGTGGGGAGTGGAAGAAGAGAGTACGAAAGTGAAGGATAAATATTTGAGGGGACGAGGAGTAAAGCAAGGAGGACGGATGTGGATAGGGGAGCTGGGGAATGAGGGTTGGAGAGGGGAACTACCGGTACCCTCTGCAAGACGAGGCGGGGTAGATGTTGGAACCTTAGAGGGGCAGCAGGCCTTATCGTACAATGGTGGGGTGGAAGGCGCGATGCAACTCGGTTCTTTAGCTAGCAGGGCTGTTTGATTGTCCGAAGGGGTATCATACATAACTATAATACCATAATTTGATCGTGGCAATGAGCCTCATCAAGATCTAATCTATTATCTAGAGAGGGCTTCCCAGCTAACCTTTGCTTCCTCCATCAAAACTCACCCACTCCATTCAACAGCATCTCAATTCCATCATCTAGATCACCCCATTAGTCACGGATCACTCCGTTCCCGCTTTCACATGGCGGGAACGAGAGATATGGAGAGGCGAGTAACAACAGACAAGACCGTAACTCAGCAGCTACAGCCCAGCTAACCCTGCCAGCCACGTCACTAGTGCTTTCAAACACACACAAAAAAAACAAATAATAACTGTGCACAACACCCTCGCCAAGAATGCAAGGGACCATCACGCCGAAGGAAGGGAAAAACAGCCCTAAGCCCTACAAGCTCCCAGCCAATTACCGTACCAAGGCAATAGAATTACTCAAAGCTTTCCCTGACACCAAAGGCACCATCACAACCACAACTTCAATCAAACTTCTTTAATCCGCCATCCCTTATCTAACCCATCTAACCCCCGTCCAACCGCTAGAACCCTCACAAAATGAACAATCAAACCTACTACGAGCTCTACCGTCGTTCTAGGTACTCTTTAATTCCTTATCGTCGCCGTCGCCGCCGCTGCCAGCTAACGAGGCCTGGGTCTTAGTATTGGAACGGCGCTCACGGATGCGCTTGACGATTTAATCAGCGAGGGACGTATCGCCCCACAGCTTGCCATGAAGATTCTGTCGAACTTCGACCGCGGCATTACTGAGATCCTCGCTGAGAAGGTTAAGGCCAACTTGTCTTTCAAGGTTCGGTTTTACTTCCTTTCTTTCTGCTTACTTACCTACCCGGCCCACTACCGTAGGGTCAAACAGAAAAGAGAGGTGATGGGCTAATCGCTCTCGGTTCGTCCGCGTTTGTGTGTATCTTTTTAGGGTCACTTGGATACCTATCGTTTCTGTGACGAGGTCTGGACCTTCTTGATTAAGGATGTTACCTTCAAGTTCACGTCAGGGCAAGGGCAAGGTTCGTCCGTCTCTGCCGACAAGGTTAAAATTGTCTCGTGCAATTCGAAGAAGCCTGGCGAGCAATAAAACTGTGGGGCAAATAGGTGGATGAATAGACTGCTGGCTGAGGGGCCCGGACAGGAAGGGGAGGGTGGGCGGAGGCGAGACACGGGCGGCCTCCCACCGAGAATGGAAGGAATCATCGGATGATAATGAATTTTTTCTTTTTAACTTTGTGAATATTCTCGGTCTTCTCGCGGCGTTTGCACTGACTTATTTTGTACTCACCATACACAATAATCGTAGAAATATATGTCATTAACTGCATTGTAGCTTCCCATTTTCTTTGTTCTTGATATATCTAAGGTGTGATACCAGCGCTCGAGTACGAGGTATTATGGCTTTTCCGGCCTTCCGCTAAATGACCCATATCTATAAGCCGGACTGCCCCTCCGCCATTCTATATCTCGCCGGTCCAGCAACATATTCGCTATCCCATCAAACACAGGGCAGTGCACCTACGTCCAACCCCACAGGCCCTATAATTGCGCACAACCTCTCGCCCCACTAGCTTGATATGGTCCTAACCTAACCCCTCCACTCCCTCCCTCCTTCGCAAGCCCGGGACGCCACTACATCGTTCTCTCCATAATCCTCTCAACAAGCAGCAAGTTCACCTAGCCGTCTCACCCCCCAACTGAAAGCAGCTCCAAAGAACCATCCCTTCACCTGCAGTCCTCCCCATCAGATGCATAGCCTCCCCCTCCTCACCATCTGTCTATGAGGCACCAATCACAACGTCGACCCCATTCCTTGCAACCACTACCTTCCCACGCACGGGGGCCTCCTCGCCAATCACGCCTCTGAGGAAACGTGCGCTTATGGCGGTGCAGTGTACTATCACGTCCGTGGGGAAGACATCTACAGTAGGATGCGGTTTAGCACTACGCAGCGGAAGGAAAGAACTCGGGGGGGATAGATTGCTCCGCCGATGCATAGTCAGGTGAAGCGGATGCTGAAGTCGGTGGTTGGAAGGGGGTGTGAGCATGCGAAGCTAGGGCGCTTTGTTAGAAGAGAGTTGGAAACAACAAACGGTAGGAGATTAGCCCCCGAATGCGGTGAGATACCGATCGATACTTCCGCGTCGTAGTCCCCCGCCATATGCTCTCCGCAACTATCACTACGTATCCCGAACCTCGGGAGAGGGGGAGGCGGTTGCGAGACCAACCCGCCGGTGCCGGTCGCGGAGATCTGGACTTCTGGGATTTAGGAGTGGGGGTTTTTGAGATCACGTGTAGTGCTGGTTCGGATGGCAGGTGCAGGGAGGGGGGGATCCCAAGGTAAATTACTGGCCGGTAAGAACATGGAACCTAAATGTTAGCACTTCGTCTGGTTTGCATTCAACGCTGTTTGGGAAATGGTGGTGGAAAAGAGTGAGGGCAGGTGATGGGATGTGATTAGTGATGGGTCGGGTTGGGGGGATTTGATTCATCCCATCCCCGGATAAGAGTCCATAGTAGTGGCCGGCCGTACAGTCCCACTGAAAATATAAGCTTCTAAGAAGGATATCTTCCATGGAAATACGCTATTTCATCCCTCAGGCACGATCCGTCTACGACATTTTTGTGTTCAACTACCGGTATTGCCTCGGAGCTGACTTGTAGCCTGGTTGAAAATGTGCATGCAGCACGATACATACCAGCACGTTCCGGAGGTGCTGGGACCCCTTTCGCCCCTGTAGCCCGTATCTAGTTCGCAATTTACTACAGCACGAATACATGTAAATTTAGAGGCAGGCAGCACCTTCCTTCCTTCCTTCCTTCCCCCACTCTCACCGCTTCCCCTCCCCCTCCCCCTCCCCCTCCAGGGTTCCCCAAGAATCATGATATCCCACCGGCAGTCGATGGCGCCCAAAAGCCCATACCTCCACACGAGCCGGATAAGCCAGCTGTCCCGCTGCCCTACGTATTATCATACAGAAGGCCTCAAAGCAGCCCCCACCCAGACCCTCCATAGCCCCAGAGTGGTCGCTGGACATATGTATGAGTGAGATTTGGTGATGAGATCCGGGAGGGAATAAAGATATCCATAGTGGTTCTATAATAATAATAATAATTATTATTGTGGCTCTAGTTTTCACTAGGGTGTAAAAATCCTACGAGTGTTCTCGTCGTGAATAACTGGTCATACCGAAAACTTGCTAAAGTGAAGTGCGATAATGAGTACCGGTATTGGGTTGTGTCTGTTACTATGCGGGTGCTTGGACGCTCTGGCTTTCTCTCCGCCCCCCGCCCTCCGGATAATCCCGCCTATTAAGGATGTGATAATATTATCATGATAGCCCCCCCCACTTAGGTAGTAAGGTGGCAGGTAGACTACGGTAGACAGATCACATCTTCCTTTGTCCTTGGATATCATAACTATGATAATATTTGTGTGATACTAGTTATTATACTTACAGCAACTATATTTACCACCACCTAACTCCCCCACCCCTAATATATGCTAACCTGCTTAAATCTATCTATCCATCGATCGATAGTCTACTCCCACCCTCCAAACAACTTCTCCTCGTGAAATCTATAAAGTGAGTACGACTTGATTATGATACTTCTCCTTGCGCGCACCCTCACCCGCGGGGGGGGAATAAGGAAGAAGAGGAAGAAGAAGAAAAAAAGCTATCATAACTCCGACAATCAGTACTGTATTGTACCGTACTGCGCTCTCGAGTGTTGGGTGATTATACCGGGACTATAGTCATTCCTAAAGTGCGTACCATACCAAGTATCGTATATAAAGAATAATGCCAACTGTGGTGGATCGGTAGGGTACTGTACTGGGCGGTACTACTGGTATGATACACATAATCCCGACCACCACCGTAAACAATGATAGTATCATAAGATCAAATTTTAATAATAATAATAATAATAATAATAATAAAGGCCCCGCCAAGCCACCCTGAAACCCTATCTGAAAAAAACCGCCTGTGCTCGTGTCATACTGTGCAAAGTTATCAACTTATGATAATATGTACTAGAAGTATGATAATTCCAACAACCCCCGTCTTCCAACCATAAATTCCACAAAACACCACACCGCAACCACAAAAAAAAGGCAGAGGGAGGAAAACCCAAAAACCCACAAAATGAGCTACTCCGACGAATTCCCACTGCTGGAGGGAGTAGGACTCTACGCGTCCGATATCTCCGGCGATGGGAATTGTCTGTTCCATGCGCTGAGTGATCAGGTACGCCCTCTTCTGGGGGGGGGGGCCCCCCCCGCCCCCCCCCCCGGGCGGGGGCGGCGGCGCCCCGCGCGGGGGGGGGGGGGGGGGAGGGGGAGCGCCGCGCCCCGGGGCGGGGGGGCCCCGCGGCCGCCCGCGGC
>Ga0307513_10000282_pt1 | contig 73425 bp, 74 predicted proteins | sample 15_EM_MG_FD_202174 | JGI IMG/M metagenome (GOLD analysis project Ga0307513, IMG submission 202174) | Populus trichocarpa ectomycorrhiza microbial communities from riparian zone in the Pacific Northwest, United States - 15_EM | ecosystem: Host-associated > Plants > Roots > Unclassified | place...
TACTGTTACAAGTTAGTATCACAAAACATAAAAAAAACCAACACAAACCACACACGCCGGTGGGGGCAACAACCCCCCCCCCCCCCCCTACCCCACCCCCAAAACCCCCAGGCGCTTCCCCCACGAGCCAGAGATCACCACATCTCACTCGCGCTTCACGCTAAACTAAGGTAGGATGAGTATGACAGGTCGCCGTCCGTGAAATCACTCCCCCCTAGATGCACCATTCCGGAGGTCTCAGCTCCTTACTTTCTCATTCATTTTTAACGCCCGGAAGAAGGGGGAAAACTGCTCGTATTATGCTCGGTAAAATGTCCATGTGGAGCTTGGGTTACACCCATCGATACCCGAGCTCAGCATCCGGCGGCTGAAGCAGGTTAGGTAAGGAGGAGGTGGGTGGTGGGAATCTGAGAAATGGGCTTTCTGTTTTGAAACCGTTGGATTGTGATATTTATCCGAAGTGTTGGATTTGTTTGAGGAGGTGAGTGGGTGGGTGTGGAGGGGGGGAAGCACATGATTTGGAGAGTATGCACCCCGCGATCAGGTATGCATATGCGTCGTGGGTGGGGTCAGGGGTTTTGGAGGGGGGGGGGGGTTGTCTTGGTGGGGTTTTTTTCCTCTCCGGTTTAGATGCCCGTGGTATCATAATATCGATTTTGGGGGTTTTCATTTTTGAGGGAGTTTTCTTTCTTTATTTCTCTTTCTTTTTCTTGAGAAGGGTGAGGATATACTATGGTAGGTAGCCAAGTGTACTGTACAGAGATGTCGCTATATTAAATACAACAGTGATAAGAGGTAACCCGCCGGCAGGAGAGGAGATGGGGAAGAGGAGGGAAATAAGAAGGAGAAGGGAAAGAGGAGATAGTGAAACCCAGATAAATAAAGCTATAACCGCAACTCCGAAAGGAAAATTATGGGTCAGAAGAGGAATAGGAATATGAAAGGAACAAGAAGATACAGAAAATAATTAAATCTCTAGAACCAGATCCATCCATTCTCCTCCTCCAAATTTTATTGGGGACACACCTTTACACCGAAAGCCAAATCGTTCATAAAACCCCACCAACCTATTTCTTGCTATCAGTGCGATTCTCTGCACACATCCTCCCATGCTCATCCGTTGTATGTATTCCTGGAGCAACGTGGTTCCCAAGTATCGTCCCTGATATGCCGGCCGTATTGCAAGAGAATGCAGAGCAATTGTTGGGCCAGCGGGGTTATGAGGAGAGTGTCTGGGTGTCGCTATGGCCATGGATGACTCCGTCACAGATGGCGAGAGGGTTTTGGTTGCGATGGCATGGCCGAGAAGATATTCTTTGTTTCGGCGGATGGTAAAAATGCCAAAACATAGCTCTGGACAGACCTTAAGGCGGTATGAAAACTGTATTTGCTAGTTAGCAAGGCGTGAATAGGTGGACAGAGAAAGAGCTAGTACTGTTTCTCGAGAACACCGCTCACTGGGGATAAAGGCTGCTTCTTCCAGAGCGACACAGGCTTCGAGATCTGGAAGCGCAAGGGTTCGAACATATATTCTCTCTTTTGTGAATTTATCGACAGCCGACCGCGTTCTTTTCAGGTCCGAGAATCCCATTTTCATTTATACCGATATCTTTGGTGTGAGCACCTGCAATGAAGGTGCGCTAACAGAGGGTAGGAGGGAACGAGATCTTAACTGCTCTTATTTTCTAAGAGGGAAGCTGACTCGGGGTGATGTATTATTATGGAAGGGCGGAACTTTACTCTGGGGGATCGCCGCTGGGGTCCCTCAAAATGGCTGTAGGCAGCTGAATAGGGTGGCAAAAATGATGCTCGAAGGACTCCCTTTGTAGCTCAAGGAAGCTGAAGGAATGAGGAAATAATGTCTCATCCTTAATAGCAGCCACAAAGCTAAGTTCCAGTGAGCACAAATGAAATATCTCACGCTGAAAGGTGGGCTGCCGTTGAGGGCCCCTTGTCCAGGCGCGGGGAGTACCCAGGAAGGATAGCGGTAGGCGAAGGCAGAGCGGTGAGAAATCCAAAGGCAGGCTTTGAGGCTGGGCAAAGTTGAGGCGAGGCTACAGTATTGTACCTATTATTTACACATACTCGAGTACTCACTCACTGATAGTGATAGGAGGTGAGCGGAGGGGGAGTCATTAAAAATCGAAAACCAGCGAGATCCTTATTCTGGTGGTTAGAGTCCAAAACGGTAGAGAACTTGGAAACTCAAGCTCTTTTGGAGATAGTAGCAACCAGGAGTAGTTACCAGTATGATATCCCAAGAATAACATAGTAACAGCAAAACACAGACATAAATTAGAATAGAAATAACCCGGTTCTATACGAGTTCGGTGGGATAATGAAAATTACCTCTGAACCTTCGATTCTCACTTGGTTAATTAGGCGTACCCTTAAGGCAACTAGTCTGGGGTTTTGACTTCTGTAACGTTGTATTTCATTCCAAAGAATTAGGATGTTGGCAATTATTGACCTTGCTGGACGGAAGAAGGTCGCCGCCTGATGAGATATTGTGCATGCATCCACGTGCGATGATGCGCGAAATAGCGCGGCGCCACCTAGATCCGACGGAATGAACCTGCCCAGAATTGTACCTACATTACGCCCTGTATGCCTGAGCTTCTTGTCATGCAACTCGTGATCCCGGCCCCACAATGGGAACTTGGTCAGACGAACGCGAAGTGTCCACATCGGATGAAACAGTGATCCCGGATTTCTCGAGATCCTATGGACTACCGGTGTAGGGCATGGTCTGTCATAGGGTAGTTTGGCGGTCACAAGGAGAATTTTCTCCCACTGTGACTTGCCCACTTTGTATCTAGCTCAGCGTGCATTCTTCTCTCTTTCTAAGCAAGACAACAACAGCAACAACAACCGAGGGGCATCAACACCCAGGCAAGCAATCAATAGACATCGTTTCCTTTCTATTCCTATTGGGTTCATCTCTTTCTCTGTTGTTCTATCCTTACTCAGTCAATTACAAGCGGGCACAACACACAAGTCAAGCACAGTATTGTCAACGTTTCCTTTTTCTACTTTGATTGGGTCAAGCACTTCTCTCCTACTATCCTCTATCCGGTGAATTAAGTGGGTCAGCATCGAGTCAATCCCCTACCCAACTATCTTACGGTTTAGAAGAAGGTCACGCCGCAGGCGACAGGAGTGGAATACAGCTTGCGCGACACACCATCCACACAAGGGCAGAAGTGAGAGAGCCCGACACCGGTACTTATGTTAACGGTAGTCGGTGAGTGCTTTGGATTATCGAAAATACTTGTAAGGATCCCAGCCCACAGGAGGGGGTGGGTTACCGTAGCCCACCATCTGTTTCCCGGTCCTCCCGACGATCCCTTCCAACAACTTGCCAGGCAAGGCGGTCGCCGGGGCCTGAGCACGGACGGTACCAGTACACTCGGGTATGGACGTGGGTGATCGGACAGACAGGGATTGGAAATTGTATGGAGATACATACAATTTACAATCCCTGTCTGTCCGATCACCAACGTCCATATCCTGTATCAACTCTAGTACGCCTGCCAAATGCGGGGGCGGGGCGGCCGTTGACAGGCAACGGAATAAAGACGAGTTTGCTGTATCCCACAAGGAGAGCTCACCCATCCGTGGATGGCGCCTTGTCTTGGGGCTCGCGAGCATACTCGGGGGATATTAAAAATCGGAAACTACCCGTGCTGAATCAGGGCCAAAGAGATCTGGCGATCACAATGTCTGGAAAAAGAGACAGGCCTATGGGACATCTTAAAACTATACTTGTTGCACCATGTGATGAGCAAAGCACCAGTCTTCTCAGGGTCATATTACGCTAGAACTGGATTTCTGATTCTTTGAGAAGGAAACATCATTTCTTGTTATCTGCCCATCATAGGTTTATTTTTGCTTTTTCATCATACTGGTTTACAAAGAGCTAATCCCTGTTGCTACTTTCCAAGTTTTCGTGAGTTTTGGTTGCTGTTATCGGGGCAGGGATAGACTACCCCCCTTCCGGTTTTTCATGACCCCCCCCCGAGTACGAGTGCGGCCAATAGATATATCCGTCACGTGCTTTATCAGGGCACAATGCAACAACAAAGTTCACCAAAGTTTTCTTATCATATCGTACCCACGTGACGGATATATCTATCGGCCGCACTCATACATGCAATCGCAGAGTGCCACCTGCCGGGATTGCGAGTCAGGAAACCTGGGCTGTAAAAGATTCCGAAATCCGAATCCCAGGGATCGTTGTGGCTAGCTGGTTATTATTTTTCTGCCAAGCCTACACTATCATTTCCGAGTCTAACATCCAAGGCCGCCGGGGTTGACTTCGTTCTCCGTGGTTTATTTGTTTGATGAAATGGCGCAGCCCCGTGAAGCAGTTTTTTTCTTGATATTAGGAATTTGGCTCTAGTTAAATTCTGGCTAATCTTACAAACTTAGAACTCTCCTTTGTGATGCCGGAAAAGTCAGATACCCTTAAATCAGAGTGGAAGACACAGCTTGGCTGGTCTAAAGTTTTCTCCAGCAGTATTCAAATAGCCTACAGACCAACCCCATGGCATCTATTATAGAGAGAGCTCAAAGCTTCGGGCCGAGCGTCTATTACCCGAGGCACAGTTTCAACACGAACTTCTAGGAAATACCGAGACCTCGGTGACCCGTGAGGCTTTTATAGGGACTTAGGTGTGATATTAGGTCGGAATATAAGGCTTCATGACGTCTACGAGTGTTTTGTGTTCCCAGGTCCGTGGTATGTGTCCCGTACGTCCCGAAAGGGAAATTATCTAGATATTTCCCTCGATGCCATCGGGCTTTATCTGAGCTGCTATCAAGTCTGTACTTGCTGATTGCACCGGTGAATGCTCCTTGCAGGAGCGAGTAAGGTAGGTATTCCTCGCATTTCTCCTGTTAAATAACTTGTGAAAGTGTGATACCATCATCTCTGGGAATACGGTACCGAGAGTGCAACTCTATGGCCGGGACCGCCTTGTGAGATCTGGGGGGCTTTGGATACACTGAATTAATCTTGTGGCCGAATGAGGTTACCAGCGAGGTCGGGGGTGGTGGAGTCCGATAACTAAACTGCTAGGCTTTTGATGAGAAAATAGGATCTGTGCATCAGGTCAGTTTGCATTCGCACGAGGGGTTGAGGACTGTCTTTTTTGTAACATGTCCTTTAGCTCGATTTAAAAACCCACTTGGTACTTATTCGAATAAGGCTCGTGCAAAGTTTTTACTGTTTGTGCGGGGGAATAGAAGTCAATGATTTGATGGCTTGAATTTGGATGTGAGGAAGTGTGGGCACTTGACTGCATATAGCTTGCTCGGGGTCTTGGAAAAATGATTCCAAAGGAGGGGAGTCGAAGTACACGGGAGGCTGGTAGTTGGGGTTGCTGGTTTGGGCTCAACAACTACAGTTTATTGTATCATACTCCCGTGTCAATGGGATAGGAGAGCGTCTGATAGGTCCTAAGAGGGTCTGTTTCGGGTAGGCACTTTACTGAAGTGTACTGGTACGGTATGGTGGGAGGAGGTTTGCTTGGGTGGATAGGTAACTTCGATCACACTATCCTCCATTTTAACTGAATACCGCAATTGGGAATGATATACCGGCACATTGATATCTTTACTCAATTGGGGGGAGTAATTTAGTGTAATAAGGCGGTGAAAATGATAAACCCAGGTTTTAAGGGTAAAACGCTGTATCCCTTGCTCAGGATCGCCAATTGTGCGAGGGTTGGAACACATCTTCCGCGGCTGTTTCGCCTATCGTCCATGGGGAATAATTGGCTTAAAGCACAGCTGACAATCGCAGGAATTTTCATTACCTCGGCAGTTCAAAGCGCTACCGGTATGTCATTTAAAGCCCACCAACTGGTCTTAGTCGCCTCTACGGTATCGCTATTCGTGCTCACAAATTGAGAGGGGTCACTTCCTGTACGATACCCGAACACAGCCATTGCAATTCGTGAGAGGACTTCCATGCGCACACAGTCGAGATTTGTACTTACATAGAGTACAATAAGAGGACCTTTTCAGCCATCTTTTCCAATAGGAATATGGCAAGTTAGATGGCGGCATAAGTGTACTTTGCGGTGGAGATAAGAAGGGTGAAATCCAAGACATGATTATCATCATTGTTAGCGCCCCAAGTGCAGTACCGCAGGTGTCTCTGTCCACCAAGAACAGTAGAGGTCATTACCGTAACTTGAAGCTTCGACTTGTATCTCGCACGAATTCCAGGAAAAGCGCGCGGAGCGGCCTGCCACACACAGACCACAGGCTCTGCAGCCAGTTTCTCTTGACACGAAAGAGATCACCATTTTCCCGCCCCGCAATGTCTCGCAGGAGGAAGCGGCGTTGGCTTCACTGAGCCCCTGCTCGAGCACTGTGCCCTCCCATATATTCCGCGCACCGGTATTCCTGCTACAGCTGCAGCACAATACCGGTATTGTGTATAGGTGTGTGCGCGTGCGTGCGTGCGTGTATACAGTACTTGTACCGAATGCAAAGCTGCATATATGCTGTATCTCTACTGGAGTACCACATGTACGAATAATGTGTGAGTGGATGTGCGTGTATGTATGGTGGGGCGCTTCTCTCTTTCCTCTTACTGCTTCTCTCTCCCTCTATCATCTCCCCCACTATTCTCCTCTTGCCCAATCCCTATTCTTTCCCCTCCCTCCATTATCCTGTCGTCTGTTCTGTTTGTGGCATCTGTTGCATCCTAGCCTGCTTGTACCGCGAACAAGTAAAACTCGAGCGTGTGGTATCTTACCCTCACTCTTACTCTGCCTCCCGCCTACACCCCTCCTTTCCCTTCCCCATCCTCCCTCCTCACGCCCGACCCCCGCTGTTTTCCTTCAAGCATTATTCACTTCCATCTCAGTCCTAACTTCCAAGTGCCTTCGTTCCACCAGCACTCAGCTCAGCTCCTCCGCGAAACAAGCACCACCTCCACCCACTACAACAAACTTGAGAACACAATTGCCACTATTACTGATACGCTGAACCCTCAATCAACCGTTCAAAATGTAAGCAATAGACATGCTTCTCCATTTATTAAGTTCTTAATGAGTTCAAGTTCATTTTCCTATGGGAAACGCTGACGACGACAAAAATCTAACTATTGTTTTTTTACGGCAGGCGTCTCACCGTATCATTCATTTCAACCTCCCAAATCATACAGCTCGATGTCCCGTCCGATATGTCAACTGTAGATTTTAAGGCGCTGATTGCCGCAGAGATACCCGCTGTCTCGTCCGTAGCCCAGCATCTATATCACAACGGTCGGCTCCTTGCTGACTCTGCCAAAACTCTTGGGGAATACGGGGTTGCCGAGGGGGATATGATAGTCTTGCATACGCGGGGTAGTAGTAGCAGCGGTTCTCCCGGGGCCGCATCTGGTCAACAGCAGCAACAAGCTGGGGCAATAAGGCGTTCATCAGGAGGCCCTTCCCAAGGTGCGGGTAGGGGTGCTCCATACGGACGGCGGCCTGCGGCAGCAGGCCCACCATCTGCTCCGGGAGGCCCACCAGGCATGGACCCTGAGATGATTCGTTTGCAGGTTCTAGGGGACCCGAGATTGATGAATGATCTCAGGAGCTCCCAGCCGGAGCTAGCTGCGGCAGTCAATGACCCGGAGAAGTTCGGAGAGGTCTTCCAACTAATGGAGCGGCAAAGGGCCGAAGCCGAGAAGCAGAAGCAACGGGAAATTGTAAGTCAAACCCTTACTGGGCTGGTGGTGGAGATGAGATTGCTAACGCTGAACACCGTTCTACAGCGAATGTTGAATGACGATCCATTCAACATAGACGCACAGAGGAAGATCGAAGAATTGATTAGGCAAGAGGCTGTTATGGAGAATTTACAAAATGCACTAGAGCACAACCCTGAAGGTAGCAAACATCTACAATATTATCTCAAATGCAGCCCTACTGACGTAAGAACCTTTTCTCGCGTAGCTTTTGGTCGTGTAACAATGCTGTACATCCCGGTTGAAGTAAACGGAACCAAAGTGAAAGCGTTCGTCGATTCCGGAGCGCAAGAAACGATCATGTCACCTTCGTGTGCCGAGACTTGCGGCATCATGCGACTGGTCGACTCTCGGTTTGCTGGTATTGCCAGGGGTGTTGGGACAGCCAAAATCTTGGGCCGTGTCCACTGGGCTCAAATCAAGATCGGGAATATGTTCCTGGTCTGTTCGTTCACGGTTATGGAAGGCAAGGGCGTAGGCTTGCTTTTGGGGTTGGATATGCTCAAGAGACATCAAGCCGTTCTTGATTTTAAGAAGGGTTGCCTGGTTATTCAAGATGAAGAGGTTCAATTCCTCGGAGAGAGCGAAATTCCTAAGCACGATGATGACCGTGGATTGGAGGAAGAGCCGGCTGTCGAAGTCCCAGGCGGGTCGAAGGCTGGGGGTAGAACCGGTGTCTCAATCGAACCGCCTATCACGTCTACGTCAGTTGGGTTTGGGCCTCCATCAGGAGGTAGTGGTGGAGCAGCACCAGAGCAACCGGAGTCTCAGCACTCCGCAGAAGCCATAAGTCAATTGGAGGGGTTGGGATTTTCTAGGAGTCAAGCATTGGCGGCTCTAAATGCTACTGGCGGAGATATAGATATGGCAGCTAGTTTGCTCTTCCAATGATCAATCTTGGGTTCCGAACCTGGGGTGGCTTTGGCATTTTTACTTGGTAATGGCTTTCTTCTCAGCCTCTGCTTTCCTTTCCGCTTGCTTTCTTGTTTGGGGGAGTGGTGGTGGGTGTTCAATAGAGGATAATCCAGCAACTGTTCGGGGTACATTAATCGATGGAATTGTGGGAGGTAGATCAGCTATATTTAATGCCTGAAACGGCCGTAAAGAGTCCCCTGGCTGTTTTTCAACGGTTTATGAAATGCCTTCTAAATTTTGTTGGCCCCTTATGTCCCGTCCCTTTCCATTCTGTGGTGTCGCCGCTTTTGAAACGAGCTCATGCTTCCCTACTCAGCCCCTCATTTTCTACGTCACTGTATCCTTCACACTGAGACCGACACCCACGATTCACATCATAACTCAATCCCTAACACGAAACAAGCAAAAGCCCAAGGCAACAAAAAAGGAGGCGCGTAGCCGGCGCCCATGTTTTTTTTTAAGATTGAACTTTCTAAAAACATTACACCATCCGTTATTTATTTATTTTTTGAGAAAGAATCAAACTTCGGCAATTTCACGAAGACGACGGATTGTCGATCTGGTGGCTGCCGCGGCAGGTGTACTATATTCCCAAATAGCCCCCATTAGCGTTATTCTCAAGACAGGGAGGTAGGGGCGGAGGGGGAATAAGAACATACGAAACAACCCAAGCCCCACCAGCAACGCTCTTTTTGCAAGACCGGCATTCCCAGATTCCGACAGAGGTGCGCTTTACGGTGGTCTTTCCGCAGAAAGTGCAAGTGTATCTGGCGTGTTGGGTGACTTCCATTTTCTTGACTTGTTTGCGGAGGGAGGCGCCGTATCTATCGCAGCATTAACATCTAATTCACAGCTCTCTTTCTTTCTTGTATTCCCGCCACAGCAGCTGTCATAGGTGCTTGAGCAATGGGGGGCAAGGGTTTATTCACCTGACACCATATTTACCGGTCACTATAACAATTATTCATTAGCTCGTACTCCTTTAACTCTTCGATAGCCAAGGAAACTCAGAAACGCGGAAAACAACGTACCGCCGACCTTCTTTGTGCGCTTGGTCATCTTGTTCGATTTTTGTTGATGGAGTTACTCGGTTTGCTAGTGAGGGTGTTCGTCGGTCAGTCGGTTGTCGCGTTACTGAGGCCGGAGTGGTATAGGAATCCCCGTGTAAACCGTAGACTGAAAGTCGATTGTGTGGTGTTGTAGGAGTGGAATTAGGGCATTGTTTAGCCCTAGTGAGCAGTCATAGATTTGGGGAGATAATCTTATCTTCTGGGGTGAGGGCTTGGCAACTGCAAGGGCAGGAGATAATGGTATTGTCACTCCAGTCGCGTCAGTCAGCCAGTCAACGTAAACCTTCGAGGCTTGAAGCTATCCGTTCTCACGCCGATACTTACCGTACAAGGATAACTCTTCAGGTCTATTTACTCCACTCTATTCTATAACTACTCTATATAACTGCCTTCACGAAGAAATCATCGCCGCCATGGCAAACGGGTACCCTTCGCCCCTCCCCGTCTTACCCACAGGAAGCCAAAGTGAACTACTAACGCAACCCACAGCTGGAGTGTGTTCGTCGGCCTCTTCGTTGTTGTCGCGCTCTCCGCCGTGGTGTGGGTGTTTGCTCCCAAGGGCGAGAATCAAACGTACCCTCTTCCTTCTCCCCTTCGCCCTGTTCTCCTGGCTAACTCAGAAACCTAGCGTCTGGCGGAGCTCATTCATCCTTGCGTTCGCTGCTTGCTACATTTTGTGGGGTATGTACCATCCTCCCCTTCCCTCGTTAGGATGGTAGGATTGATGGCATACAGCAATTACTTTCATGGCACAATTACACCCCTTAATCACGCCTAAGAGATCGAATTTGAGACCGGAGGCACACTCGGACCCGAGGTTTTTTTAGGGTGGTGGATACTGGGTGGATGTACGATAGAGGGATGCGCACGACCCGCGCAGGGGCCAGGATACGATATAGCTGTGTCCGTAGTGATGGGGGAACAGGGGAACAGGGGGGAGGGATGGAGAGAGATGGGAATACCGTACCTTTAATGGGAATTTAACTGCCTTTGGGATTTTTTTCCCAATTTGTGGAGGCTGATGGCGGCGGACGGTCCATGGCGTAGAGAGCGCCGTGGGGGTAATTTCCAGGGCAAACAGTGCTATCGGATAGGCGGCGTTGGTACGGGAGTTGGGGGGGGGGGCCGTGGATGGTTCGGCGGCCTCCCGTATGGTAGGTTGCAGCTGCTGGCCATTCTCTGATAGCATCGATCTTATGCTATATGTCAAGTTGACATCACATTATTGCGATGATAGCAGCTGTGTTTCTGCATGCCCAAGAGATATACCGCCCAGACTTGTTATCCCCATTCTCCTCGAAAGGGTGCATAGTGTTTGCTATGTGTTTGTATGACTGGGGTCAAGTCCCTGGCAGATATAGTACAGCGAAGAATTTGAATTACTGCGCTGAAGTAGAATATCTCATATTGTCATCCCTCCAGTGCGCATAACCCCCACCACTGGGAACCCTGTACATCACTGCCGTCAGTCCACACACAGCATCATATATCTAAACAAAGAGGAGTTCTTAGAATCTCCATGCCCACCCCAACCCATAGAATCTGACTGTGTACTTGTTCGGGAAAAATTCGACAATGAGCGCGATTCCCTTGAATTTCTGCGGAATATCTCGTGCGTCCAGCGACCCTGCATCACCGCTCCAACGAAGGACCCGTTCCTCCATAAGGACTAGGAGTGATCTTCACATCCGCTATGCACTATACCCGCTATCGGCTGTCATCCAGGAAATCCTGATCTCCTCTAATTCCGAAGCAAAAACTCTTTGGCCACAGGCGGTAAGCTAGATAGCCTCCAATATCTCCTAAGTTAGCTGTGCTGTAGCTGCCGGTTTCCCCGTCGATAAATAGCGATTCACGAATGATTTGACAAGTTAGGAGATCGCTGTTAAGCATATCCCGCCCTTTCCTATATCCCTACGACGTGGTATGAGCATTGAGGAACCAATTTCGTCATACGCCTACACCATTAACCAGGTCATAGGGGTTGGAGCGCCCATGGATGAAACCTTGACTGGATAAGCTTGCTTCATGACACTGTCACTGGCTACGGAAACGCAGCGGGCAAACTCGATTAGCATCCATCCTCTACTAGTATACATGCTATTGGTATTATAGTCATAGAGTAGTATTAACCAAATACTATCATAGTAGACCGCAAGCAATACGGGATTTCTATTCGAGCGTAGAACATACCTGCATGGAGATAACGGAGCACTTAACTAGAAAGTAATCCAATTCTCAAATGGCCGGATTGGAGTTGAGTTCTTCTCTCTGCTGGGGACTTAACTCACCAGGTGAAAGGCAGCTTTATAATAGTGATCCTAAGTGTCCCGGGCATCCGGTAGGTATCTGGCTGAGTTTATTTCTGGGTGTCTGGAAGAGAGTCTAGTGCTACTGGGCAAGGACTTCCTTCCCTGAGCCCCCAATATACCGGTATCTCTTATAATCACCGTCCGCCACCTGAAGAAAGGCGGTAGTCTCCACGAGATGAGACACCCCCCCCCCCCCTCGTCCGGGGTACCTCAGAGGCACTGTAGTCCGTCCCGTCAGGGCCCCAAAGACAGACCGGGAGCTCGGGCTCATTGTTCCAGTCCCGCGACTTAAGCAGTATAGTGCAAACATAATACAGGATAGACGCTAACTTGGAACCGCAATGATATATCTTCGGACTAATGAGCAGGGCGGGTAACCTTCGCCTTGCTTGATATATCATACCTAGAAATTCCATAGTAAATCACCGTCGGGCACGTTACCCTAAAGCACTCTCTCGTTGGAGGCTTAGTCTGGAGGATGCTGGTAAACGAATTGCCTAAATTATGCCTTGCGATACATGATACCGAGGTATATTGGTCACCGGTGCATAGTGCCGTATATACAGGATGTACAAATCCGTAACAGTTGCAGGTGCTTTTGTCTCCATCACCCGTATGTTATCGCAAAATTGACGCTTCTCTATGAGCACTTGAGAGGCGTCCACGTCCCACCGCTTTCTAAGGAATATGTGCTAAAAGCCTTGGACGAGCGGAGGGCAGCTGAAGTCAAGGTGGGTAAGCCGGGGGGGGGGGTTTTCCCCCTGAGACTAAGGTAACTGGTGAAACGGGTGATTGAACCCCTCTTAAATCACCTCATCTGTTCCAATCTTGTTTTGCCACTATAAGGTTATTGTGAGGGGGGGGCGGGTTGCGCCCTGCACGAGCGCATTAAATGAGAAAGGCCGAATGTAGGAATCGAGTGAGAATACATGAGGAGAGTGATTTATTATGCTTATTACCCAAGGTCTTGTCGGGTGCTCTGAAGCTGGAGTTTACTATGGGTCTTGCTCTGGCCCTCGGGGTTAGTGCGGATGCTTTTGCGGTTGGCCTTTCGGTAAAATAATTTTTGTACTATATCGTTCGCTTCGGGGGACAGTTTTTTGGGGGCTTCGTAGTGTCATTCAGGGTTTCGCGAGCATTACTCTTCACGTTGAAAGTTTAAATCAAGCGTAAATTCCTATCACAACCCGCGGTACCCAAGACTCAGCTAACCTCCACTCTCATTCGCCTCCTAACAGAGCTCACGGTAACAACAAAAATCTCGATCCTCCCCCTCCAGATATAGGACTGGGGCCCGCGAAGTGGCCGAACAGCTCTAGCAAAGCTCCCACTCATCCCCGAGATCAGGCACACTAGTAGCAAACTGGGTCCCAGAAGCAAACCCGCTCTCGGCATTCCAGGTAACGCCAACGCCATCGAACAGGTCCGAAAAGTCCCAAACTTGTCTCGTTGATGAAACAGTCAACTTCTCGCCATCCGCGTTCTTGGTCACATACTTCCCAATGGGAGTACCGAGAGGGCCAACAGGCTCGATAGTAACCTTGTCCTTCCTAATGAGCACCCTCTCCTCGTCGTAGGCCTCATCCTTGATGCGGAACTTGGTCCTGCGGGTGGTGGAAATAACGATCAGGTAGTCGTCATAATACCAGTACAGTTGGGGCTGGCGGCGGTTACGGATATAAAAGGTGTCGCCGGAGACCCAGTCGGGGCCAATAGTGGGATTGGCAAGGACGGGCCAGTCGCGACCCGCGGCGGCGTCGGCGAGGATGACAGACATGAACTTGTAGTTGAATTCTGGGAGGGCGTTTTCGCGCTGGACGTAGACAATGGTCCACCAGGGGTCCCCTCCGACTGTATCGTAGCACCAGAATTGCGAATTCACGCGCTCCAGCTTGGTGAAGCGGCTGGCGCCGGCGGCCGTCTTGAGGCCTTGGAGACCGCGGAAGAGTTCGTCAGCGTCCCAGCGGGACCGGAAGGTCAAGAGGTGACGGCCATAGTCGGTGCGGAGGGTGTCCGTTTCGCGGACGTATTTCAGGTAGACATAGTAGATTCCTGACATTTTGTCTTTGTTTGTTGGAGGTATGTGTGCGTGTGCCCGTTGTGATGTGGCCGAGTATTGGGATTGAGTTTGAGGTTGCTGCTGGAAAGGGCTGTAATGCGTCCGGAGGGTTGGTTTATATAGACATCTTTTTCAGTTCAATAGCCACTCTCGGGGCAATGGAATTGCCAGCTAGGACCCCTAATTGCAATTACTCAATGGTATCGTTCCTCTAACTCCTCCAACCCACCTGGGAAACTCTATGTCGGAAGTGGCGCGTGGAGAACCAAGTCGGGGAAGTGCCTCATGCGCGAGTATACTCCATGCATGTCTCAGTATCTTTGATGCTTTTTTTGACATCTATTCTCATATACCCTCCAGAGCGAAGCCCCTGTTAGAGTGGGACCTGGGCATTCAGAACCAATGCAGATCATGCATCCCAACAAAAAGAACCGAGTTCTTCCCTCGCCATCTCCTGGATTCGAGGGATATTCGCATAGGTTAAAGATTAGTATACCAAACCAAGCCGAAGATTCTAATATTTGCCAGACATCCAGCTGAAGCACTGCGATGCGGGGAGCAAAGAGAGAGGATTGTATCTGCCGGGAACTGTGATCAAAAGTGGAGGTGAATTGTGTTCCTGGCTGCCGGCATAATCGTAGAACCCACCCTTTTGTGGAGGTATAAGGCCTAGTCGTACTCGTGCTTCTCATCCAAGAGCTGTCTTCCCCATCTGTGGTAGTGCGTATTGGCAGCTCTTTTCTACCGATGAGGTATAAAGTTAGTATGTAAGTAGTGCAAGACTAGTGGGGGGCGAACTATCCAGCGGATTCTAAGACAGATGCTAGCACCAGCTCATAACACGAACTCTGAACCTGATATACTCGATCACCCGTGCTAGCTAGTAGGAATTCCCGATAAAGTGCGATCTCTATTATGCAGCTAGGCATTAAACTTGTTTTCCCCGAGTCCTCCCTAGGCCTGAGCTTGCAAGAGATTGAGGTGAAAGTTCGTACAAAAAAGGCATTGTGGATTGAATTCGATAAAGTTGAACATTCTTGCCGCACATCTACGCAATCTCGATCTTCCTGATACTAGTGGGCACTAGCTGTATACTACTAGTACAAGTGCACTATCCTTCTTTGGTAGAAAAGAACTTCCAATGCGCACTATGACAAATGGGGAAGGCAACTCTTGGATGAGAAGCAGAGCACAGTGCAGTGCTGCTATTAGGTCACCGACGTAGCACAGTAAACTCAGGGATCCGCTACTGCGGGTTGGCCAAACGCGGGGCGCACTTCCTGTTATGGACCCCTCTCGCCGTAATCAGTAGTCGCCAAGACAAAAACGTCAATAGTTAGTGATTTTGTAAGAGAGAAGTACTAAGCTATATTGGATGGTTGAAATTCCGGAGGGGTCACCGGTCTCCTCGCATTACTACTGCAACTATTATGGCTGCTCTCCTGCTTAGTGCTCCGACGCGCCCCAGAGCCGACTTCCCACAAGTTCCTACACCTTCTAATGCAAGATTAATAACCTTGGACATAAATACGAAATCGTAGTTCTGGATCGAGATACTAGCGCCGGTATTCGTTACTGGCAGCTCCTCTCTGTCGGTTAGCGTACCTAGAAGCAGACTTAGCGGCCAGCTGCGTGCCGACCCCGAGTGATATCTAATGACGCAAATAACAGCTCGGAGTAATTGTAGAGTTACTGGCTTACGGGAATTCCCGAGGAGAAAAGGGTTACGCCATTTGCTCCATAAACTGGGTGCGGTGGAGATCTTAGGGCACCTGGGAAGAAAAACTTAGTGTCGCGGGAATATCACAAACTCTTCGTTTTTGTGTCTGTTTGATCCCCTTTCTCCCCCCCCGTGGATGGGTGGGGAGGTGGGAACAACATGATTAACACCACCTCTTCGCATACACATCCCAGCTAATGGGAGCACTACGCAGGACGGCATTTCTATGTCTGAAATTCTACGAATCGTTATTTAGCTAGTAAAAAGCGGGACAGCTCTCCGACCATGACAGGCATGATAGAAAAGCATTGGCTTTAAATAAGACAATTTTTATATATCAAACCGGCCCATGAGCCAATAAGTTGATGGCGTCGAGTAGAACAGTATACAAGCAAGATCCGACAGTCCTACTAAACCAAGAACCGTCGGAACAGGAACACCATGGAAAATCACAGGCCGAAATACGAGAACAAATCCCCTCTTCGGCTCCAGGATCTGTGCAGGGCGGTGCCCCCTCTGGAGAGGCATCAGCTATCAAAGGAGCTCCTCGGTCTACTCAATACCAGCTGATGCTCGGCACACTCCAATGGAATATCCCCCACCACACGGATGCCCAGTTGGCTAGACTGCAACCTGCACGTGCCCCACGGCAGGTATAACTTTCCGTGTGATCCTCTTGTATAAGATTTTGGACCATCGGAGGGATTGCCTTTACCCATATGCGGCAGGGGCTATCGTTCGGCTTGGAAACCCCGATGCAACTAAACGTCTGACTACTCCAATGGTCACTTTTGCTACCCACTCGGACTGCCTCTTCTCCCGCCTCCTCCACTCCTCCACTCCTACCCCCTCTCCTTCGCCCTCTCCTCCCACCTCCCCTTCTGCATCCCCCGCACTCCCACTTTCTGCACTCTCACTCCCTGCAGCCCCACTCCCCCGTATATTGCCTCCACCTCTACTCTCATCCCGCCTGTCCGCCCAAGTACAAGAGTAGCGCGCATTCGCAATGGATATAGGAATTAAAGGTCCGCACTTAGAACCCCTATACAATGCCCCTTACTCTCGGTCTGACCATGTTTCTCCTCCCTTATAGGACTCCCTGCAGATCTTCTCGATTGCGCTCTTCCATTGAGTTGGTGGAGAGGGCAGTTCTACGGGTTGGCCTGGCAGCTTATGAACGGTAGCGAAAGATATCTCGCATTCGAAAGCAAGCCATAGGAGAGGAGAGTGAGCAAACGCAATCAAATTTTGAAAATTTGGTGTCGAGTTGCGAGCGCGCGGCGAAGCTGGAAGGGGAAATTGGCCTCAGAAGCTAGTTCCAGATGTTGTGGTAGTGGTGGCCGATGGTTTTGTATGTCAAAACAACCAAACGACGTGGGGCAAGCGGGCAATCCACGATCAGCTAATTTACACAAATAAGGGCTAAGTCATTTCAAAATGTGGAAGGGCGAGGGAGTGTAAATAGAAGGTAACTGTCCGAAACCGAATTAGCACAATGGTGGAAATCAGACTGCAAGCACCAACCAAGTTGAGCCAAGGCTGTTGAGTTAGCGTTCGTTTACGGACACTTGATACTTGGTTTGAGGCGGAATTCTCCAGATTACAAAGCCGGAGGGTATCCCTAGAAAGTCGACCTCCGCTCGCGGAGGTGAATTTAGCCCTCTGTGTTCGAATTGTAGTTGTGGAGGCCGAGGGTGTGTGGTTGTGAGAAGTGCTGCCAGCCGCCCTACTGTGCCAGCCCTTGAAACCTGCCTGAAGACAGGTCTTCCACGAAACGCAGAACTCGTGAACAGTCTCGCAGCGACCAACTCAACCCTAATGCTTTGCCTTATGTCCTAGCAAAGTATGATTTGTGTATTCCAAAACCTGAAAGAGATTTTGAGCGATTTTCAACCCGTGTGCACTTTCTCAAAGCCAATGAATGGGCTCAAAAGGAGAGAAGCCTGCGTGAGATTGCAGACAATGTTAAGAAGAACGATGTAATAGTAGTTTTTTTTTTTTGTTAAATCCGTGGATTGGTTTGGGTATATCATAATACTAACCCAAACATCCCCGAGTGTAGCAGGATCGTTACCACAAAATGCCTAGCTCAGAATACAGTGCACAGCCTGCTACAAGAAACGTTATCTGTCCTATCTACCGGCATACCGTGCGCGAGTATTAAACGAAGGAGGGCATTCGAGTATCGCTTCCATGTGGGCTCCAGCTCGAGAAAACTTCAGGCCACAATAAGAGAAAGCATCCCCCGGAACTGTAGAAAGATCGAAAACGATAGAGTGCCCACATAGCTGCTTGTAAAAAAAACATGGGATATCATCTCCTATTTCAGTATTCTAGACACCCGCATTGTGTAAATCACCCTATACTCGTAGTAGATCTTCCATCTCTCGGACAGTCTAAATGCTACTGTACCGGGATCGGCACACCGGTGCCTTCAGGGTCCGTGCCGCCACCCGGACTCCAGATATTTAGGGTTAGCCAGTATTCGGCAACCTACGATCCAGGAGTGGCGTTGAGTCGATACGATAACCGAATCAACCCATTCAGCCAATTACCGGCAGTCAAACCGGCAAATCATTAGTATTTTCCGGTAGTTGTGATGAATTCTGGTGATTGATCGCGGGAGGCGGGTGTGTTCCCGTGCCTAGGTGGCCAAGCAGATCATAGTAAGTCAATGTGGTCATCTACAGTACGGTATATGAAAGTTATTAACCAACGCACGGACAGAAAACACCGGGGCACTATCCCGAGAGTGCCTTGGACCGGCCCCTTCGGTGCGCTCAGCACGGAATTGAACAGAGGGCTCAGCTCTCACCACGTGTATTGACACGGAGGTTGGAGACTAAGAAGGCAAAGTATAAAACTGGAGGGAGGCTAGCGGGGTAATACAGGAGAGACTCCGACGCTGGTGTTTGAAAATTGTGGTTGAGATGGGGGAAGTAAAGTTAAGAGAGCTGCATGAGGCTACAGGGGTGAGCGGGGCTAACCGTGACGGCAACGCTATTGTTATTCTTTCGAGCCGGCACACCTGCAGCTCTGGTTGGTTATCTGGATCATCTGATATCACCCGCCCGCAGCTTTGGTTCGAACAGAAAGCTCACAAGGAGCCCCCACCTCAGTTGTAGCACCCAATTCCAAAGTGGAACTAAATGGCACTGGAAAGCTAACCATAAATCATAACTACTCGGAGCATTCGTCTGTTCTGGACTTGTCGCTCTTGCTGCGAAACTGCCGAATTTTCCAACACCATATTTGATAATGTCCCTTTGGCGCCCCCCGCATCCCCGCAGCCCCGAGAAGTGCCCGAAGCAACACTCTCGCGGAACAGCCGGACCACTTGCTTTGCTACTACTATATCGGTAGAGCCAAGTTGCCGCTGACTTGCCAAGCGGTAGCATCAAAATGTGGGGAAAATTGGCCGCCACCAATAGAAAGCACAAATATAGGTCTATAATCTGTTGGCCATTCAAAACCATGCTTTCCACTATTACGAGCTATTGTCTTCCCGTACGCATGGACAAATAACCACTCACAGTCTCCATAATGTCCGCGTGATTCCCTAAGATCTCCAGTATCTCCGGGGGCCGTGGTCCCCAGCGGGATGCCCTGCCGGTCGCTGAAGAAGGTATCATAATTAAAAATGGACGCACATTGAAAGCACACAGTAATCGGGTTAAGGGCTATATCCTCCCCTTTATGGTGTATTGCGCCTAAGGTGCGCACCAGGACCTTTGCAACACGAAACACATACGATAGAATACCTCCCGTCCTAAGTTATGAAGACGCGGAAAAGATTGGGAATAAGAAAAAATTGAAAATTGAAAATTGAAAGAGGACCTCAGAGAAGGCAAGCCAAATATTTTTGAACGCCAGTATACGGTGCACCTACGAGCAGATGTAATTCTCGATCCTGATTGACGTACGGTAGCTGGTACGCATGTTTGTTCCTCACAGATTTACCATCGTCTAGGTAGCAGAGGTAGCTCAACAAACCTGATAGTAACCCCGGGCGGGAAAATACTACTAGATCTATATTTTTGAGGCTTTTCGACCCGGGAATCTTTACCGGTTCCCCCACCGTCATTGTTATCATTGCCTTCAAGCTGAACAACCGAAAAAGAAAAAAAAACCCCAAATCTGAGTGCTGCCCAGATCTTATGACGCTGGGATGGCTGGATCGTCTACAGGGGTGAGTGTTGCACCCCGGCAAACCACATATCGCCTCAAACCTATTTTCTTAACAAAGTTAAGTAAGGAAAGTAAACCACAAATGCTCTGGGGCTTCGATGCTGTGCTAGCCCCGGTGGGGCGCCGGCTCCTGGGCGGATTGACACTTCCCTACTCAAAACACCAGCGTAGATCTCGCACCGTCAGGTTCCTAGCAAGGAGAAGCGGTATGTGAACTCTCTTCCGGCTATAACTCTGTGGGCTCTTTCCATCCGATATTGCTTAATCCGTCCACTGTTGCTTAATCCGCAACAACTTGTACCGGTAGCGGCGGGAATCAGAAACCAAGACCCTACAAATTAGTGTGATGCCTGGTAGTCACATATCACAAGAAATCACTCGCGGTCAACAATCGCTATACTAAGCCTGCCTGTGCCAACATCCTGGGTGGGGAGCCGCTCACTCTTGCCATAACCACTGCCGGTCACCAAAAAAAGCGTATGCGGGAAGGGGGATGCACAGCGAGGGGTCCAACTAGGGAAGGGGAAAGGGGGGGTTAGCAGAAAGGGAAGGGTCAGTGATAGGCTACGAGTACACTCACGGAGCACACGGAGAGCTCAGCGCTCGGGAAGCAAATGATTACTCGGCATGAAAGGCGTTGACGCAAGATGCCGCTTGTCGATATCGTGATTTATATGCTGCCACGATTTACCGACCCGTGCGGTGCCCCACCAGTTTAGAGCCTGTTTGGATACGACGGTTCCATTCCGTTGCCCCATACAAATGACCGTTTCCCCTCCGTTCCAAAATTCTGAAACAAGCGTTTATTCAGGTAAAGTAGTCGCGGAAGGGGAACTGTTGCCCCTCTCCGTTTTTGCTGGGTAGGCTCTTACGGCGAGATAGTGTATGGACTACATTGTCTGAGTGCTAGCCGTTGCACAAAATGAATGAGTTAACTTAAGGCTCGGTACTTCTTAGGGGAGGGTGGACGAAACTGGTATACAAGGCTCAGAGAAACCAGAAGACAAGCGAATAGCTACTAATTCTGTGCCGACAAGAAAATTTCAGATCAATGATATAGCTCCAACACCTCATGCCCTCAGCCTCCAATGTGATCTCACACGCACAGCACAGCCATCGAGCCCCGTCTCCATTCGAATTTAACATATAATAATATAGAATACGCTAAAGATCTAACAAAGCCACGTCACGAAACTCTAATAACTATAAAAGGGAGGTATAATTAAAGGAAGAAGGAAAAGCCCAGCATCATAGCAAGAGCTGGAGGCACAGAATTTATGAGATCACCTATCTACCCAACCTACTTTGTGCGATGTATGAACGGGTGTTTGAGCGCTTCGACTGGAGTGCAACGTCGCTCAGGATTAAGGTTTAGGCACCGGTCCAACAAATCGATAAATCCATTTAGTTCCTTCGACTCTGCATCCGTCATTCCCGGCGATGCTGCGGCTAGGAGCCTTGTTTTCAGCTCCCTGACAGGCTTGTTGAAGGTAAGTGTCTTAGTGATGTCCTATGCGAGCAGAAATTTTAGCAGAGCTTGGGAGGACACATTAAATGAGTTAGCGTTTACCTTTCCGGTGATCTTATCATTCTCCACACTCCTGAAATTGAGCATATCGTCAAAGTGTAAACCTGTGAATTTTCCCTTACGAAGCACTTTTTGTGGGAATTTTCCACGGCACTCCATGATCGAACGCAGCATCTGGTTATTGGTGCGACCAGTGAATAAAATCTTCCCAGTGAATAGTTCGTAGAGAGTGCATCCAATGGACCACATGTCGATAGCAAAGTCATAGGGAATACCTAGAACTATAGAAGGTATCAGCGTCAGGAAAGTGTAATGGGAATAATGATTACTTACTAATCTCAGGTGCTCTATAGAACCTACTCACGAGATAAGGAGTAATCTCGTTTTCCGAAGCATCGGATGCAGATCCAAGATCGCAAATCTTGAGCATATTGCAGCTTTCGTTTGCCTAGCGTCAACAAAGTTAGCATGACAATAATGTGGACAGCCCAGATTGAACCCTACCAAAACATTGTCCGGTTTCAGATCTGCATGGAGTATATTGCACTTCCGCAAGAGCGATAACCCGAGAAACATTTGCTGAGCATATGAACGAACTGCCATTAGACTAATACCCTCACTTCGCCCATATCTTTTGAGCACTTCACGTAGATTAATGCTAAACCCAGTTAGTAAAGAACGGAGAACTCAGCGTGCAACGGAAATACCTTAAGTTTTCAAAGACGATACAGAGATGGCCCTTGTGCTCAAAGCATCTCTCTAGCCTGACCAGATGCTTTTTATCATCCGGATCTGCTTCCATCAATTTCCTTAATATATCAATTTCCTTCAACCCAGCTTTTTTCCTGCAATGCTGTTAGTATCGTAAAATAATAAAAAAGGAGAGTAAGGATATAAAGAGCATACATCGTCTCATTGTTTCTAATGATCTTGATAGCCACCAGCTTCTGAGTTGTTAAATCCAGGGCTCGTACTACACCTGAGAACATTCCTCTACCAAGATTTGTTTGCACCCGGTAGCGGCCGTCAAGAAGCTCAGCAGGTATAACCCGGTAATACCCATCGGGATCATCCCAGTTATCTAATAGACTAGCATCCAGTTGCTTTGCATCAGAAACAACGGGATGAGCCTTGTTAGTCTGGCTTTCCGCCTTCTTTGCTTTTGGTATCGGCCCCGCAAACATATCGTCGTCGTCACCTTCGGCAAACATGTCAAAATCATCATCATCCTCCTTTTTTGCAGATTCCTGCTGCGGTTCTTGCTTTGGTAAACTTGCCGGTATCTGTTCATCTCCCACAATGGCTTTGGTCACACCGCGTGCACCAGAGGGCACCTCATGATCGTGAATATGCTGCTCGTACCGTTTGTTATCCTCCTGCATATCAACAGTCGGGTCGTAATCTGCTGCTGAAGGGCCCTCATCCTCAGTAGTTGCCATCATCATAGAACCTGCATTGATTATAGTTGCACCATTCTTGGATATGTTGAAAGCACCGGTTGGAGAGTCTTCCCGCGAAGAATCAGGGAGTGCAGGGGATGCTACAGCTACAAAAGGTGAGTAATCAGCAGAACCAAGAGATAAAGTGTCAAAACCAACCTGGAGTAGTCTCCCCCTCTGATATACCTGGCGAACCCGGGTTTGACCCAGCAATTGCTAACGCCGATACAAGAAGTGGTGTAGCTTGTCCCTTATACTTAGCCTTGATTGCCTCCCTCTTCTTACGCCGCTCTTCAATCAGTTTAACCTCATCAACCGGCTCCTCAATCTCCATTTCTTCAGGCGGTGGTTTAAGCGGAGCCTTCCCAGCAAGCGAGTTTCTGTCATCCCCCAAAATTTCAGCTTTGGGAGAAAACCCAATGGTCTTGCAGGTTTGAGCGGACCTTCCGCTATTCCCATTCTGAGGAGTACGGTAACTAAATGACTGTTTATCTCCATTCCCCTGGTTTGACTGTTTGTTGCGGTATTCAGCATCTCGTTTTGACAATTCAGACGGAACTGGGAGATCTCCTTGTTCGCTCCCCGATTGCTCCTGGGAGTGTCTGCGGCTGTCGTTTCTACCTCTGTCCCGCTCCCTCCCCCCGTCAATGAACCTGTTACCACCATCACGTCTGCTATCGTCAAAATATCCACGTCTGCCACCTCTCCCACCTCCTCTGGGTCCTCGTGGGGGTGAACGACTGCGAGTACGAGATCGCTTAGCATCACGGTAGTATCTATCATCATGGTCGAAAGGTCTGGGAGGGTCTCTAGGCTCGGAGCGGTCGATATCGGCATATGAAACCTTAGGGCGCCTCCCTATATTAACGTCACCGTTCGCTTCGTAGTGGACCCTATGCTGTCGGGGATCGGGGCCCCGTTCGTGGCTTCGTCGTCTTTTCTCACCACGCATGTTTTCCCCATTCCCAAGTCGACGACTGTAGTCTCTAGGGTCGAAGTGATCATGGCGAAAAGGAGGATAGGTGTCACCGTTACCGCCGCGGTAATTGTTGATGCCGGGAGATCTCGAGCCTCTGTTTCTACTTGAAAGACGGTCAACCCTGGGGCCAGTAACGGAAGGCAGCGATGGAGGTGCCTTCTCTACTTCTGTTTCGAAAATTTCACCCTCCTCGTCAAACGACTCGCTTGGTGAATTCATGGTGCACAAACGTCTGTTTATCTTCTAAGTATCTCTGTAGACACGAATTCCTTTCGTTGAAGAAAGTATTAGCCTCGCGTTTCTCTGGAAAATGAGGCTTTTTGTTTGGTAGAAGCCCAACCGCGATTCAGTTCCCGTAGTTCAGCTTTAGCTAATCTGTCTAGTTGACCGAGAGTAAAATAATGCGCGGAAAGTGGTAGAACGCAAGAGACGCTCTCTATATGAACAAAGGGAAGCAAAGCTGATAAGCTAGAAAGGGGCGGGAGCTCAAAGGTTGTGCTAGCAAGACAAAAGGGGAAGTTGAGGAGGAGGGAGAAAATGAGAAGCAAAGAGGCGAGGAGGTGAGGACGATGACAGTGGGGATAAGCGTCGTAAAGATCGCCTAGGGCTAGGGTTGCCCAACTTGATTATTTGCTTCGTGACGAACCCTGAGCTACGCGCGTAAAGTCTATCACTGACAGAAACCCCTCCGAAGTCCCCCGGAGAAGCCTCAATTTCAATTGTTTAGAATTTTGTCCACAAGAAATACTGCGCACACAATTACGCTGCGAACTTGGTATCATATCATATTATCATAGGGTATAATTATTAATGCTAAATAACCTGGTTACCGAAATATCCCTGGCACCCTCGTGCTGGTGTCGTATGTTAACAAGCACGGAATGTTTTATTTGGTGATGCACTCCGGGAGCGTGCATCACCTGATATTCTAATTTCCATTCTCGACATCTTATCTTATCGCATTCCTTCATCACCATCTTGGCGAAATAACCCCAACCCAACTTCATCACTTGTCACCACAAAAGTTCCAGTATCATACTGCATTTCATTACCCACAGCTTGCCACCAATTCCCTACCCTGAATGAGGATGTCCTCCCTTCCGCCTACGTCACCTGTAAAAGGTCACACTAGAACTTCATCAACAGACGAACGACGAGGTCAGTCTCCGCCTTCCTTCCCAGCCACAGCTCCTGATCCCCATAGTCTCTATACCCCGTCGACGAACAAAAGGTCCCCTAGACCTCGGGGAGTAAGCTACCTATCCACCCCTCACTAAACAAGCAAGCCAAACAAAGCTTCCCCTGCTCTTTACTTCTTGGCAATAGAGCTAATAAACACCATCTAAGCCCCCCATTTAAGGACCACCCGCCCCCCACCCCCCCCGCAGCAGCCGCAATCTCCCCACCCACCTCTCCTACCGCCCCTAAACAACAGATGTCCTCCGGCCTCTTTGACATGCATCCTCCCACCATATCCCGAGACTTCAGCTACCTCCTCCACCCCCAGAACTTCCACCCGCTCCCTCAGCACACCATCCCCGCCGCCTTCCGCACATCAGTTCACCAACCCACAGCATCTAGTTCACTCCACACACTCCTGTCAACGGGGCACTTCCGTGCAGCAGCCATAACTGCCGCTAACCAGCTCACGAATTCCACCTCTCCAACTCCACTTACCGCAGAGGAGATATTCAAGCTCTGGTACATCCGACTGAGCAGTCTCATGCTCATCGGGAGCACCTCCACCGCAGCACAGGAAATAAAAGTATTCTCGGATCTGGGTTCCAACTTCTACCGAGATTCTCGGGGTGGGCACTTGGTCCCCTGGGAGCTCCGCGTCCTAGCAGTCCGCCTGCAGGCCATCGGCGTAAGCGACTGGCGGCGGAGCATAGCGCTCTATTACGAGCTGGCCCGCGAGGCCCGCAGTGAGATATTGAAGCGCGAAGCGAAACCCGACTCCCCAGAATACAACGCCGAAGAGATTGCCATCTGGAGAGGTCGTCTTCGCGACTTAGGAATTCGCGTCGCTAGCGCGCTAGTGGAAATGGGTGACTTGGCGGCCGCCTCTCGACACCTAGAAGGACCCCGAGTGAGTGCTGATGATCACGAACTCAAGGCGGTATTATGTCTGTTGTATGTGCGCATCGGGAACCTGGCAGCTGCAAAACAGGCCCTTCCGGCTGTGGGCGGGGAGGATATGCACGAGAGGATTCTCTGCGCCTTGATACTCATGGGTGAGGCGAAGTGGGTGGAGGCTGCTGCTGCGTGGAAAGAGATCTCCGATACGGAAACAATCGGGGAGGGTGGGGATATGGCGAGTAACAATTTGGCGGTTTGTTTACTGTATACGGGGGATCTGAAGGAGGTGATTATTCCCCCTTCTTGACAATTCTCGATCCTGTGCTGATGAGATACTTGCAGGCCCGGGGTGTCCTCGAATCTCTAATCGATAGCGGAACCTCTTTCACTGGTCTGACCTTCAACCTCTCAACAATCTACGAACTCTGCAGCGACAACTCAAAAATGCTAAAGGCAAGTCTAGCAGAGAGGGTGGCAGCCCAAGGAAAAGAGATGACGGGTGCCAGTTTCAAAATGTAAATAGGAACAACTGATCATAATTGTACACGTTGCTATTCTAACCAACATCACAAGAGAAAACTGCACCAAGTTTATTGTTGCATTGCTAGACACAGTAGCCGTTTACTTTAGTTATTACATACAGAAATAGTGAACAGGCTGCATTTTCAGAAGCTAGGCTTCTTGCTTTCGCATAAGTTACATGATATCCTTGGTAGAAAAGTCATTCAAGACATGGTGTATATGAAGTCATGAGCATGAGACAAGGGAATGACATAAGGAAATCAAGACATGGTGGTATTTGGATTGGGAAAGTAGGAAGGGGAAAAGTGGGGGAGGGAGGTGCAGGAGAAGTAGTCGAAGAATCACACCGCTAAATATCCAAACGCTAAAGTGGAAAGAAGAGAGACCAAACGAGCGTTCTTTTGATAGTATGAGAAAAGGGAAAAAAATTTAGACGTACTTTTGGCCAGTTTTAAACCCGCTTGGGGGAAAAACTCTGGGAAATGAAAACACATTCCATGAAAGGCAACAAACCCCAGAACCGACGAATCAAACTAGCAGTTTTGAAGATAGTTGCTAGGGACTAGACCAGGTCTTCCCTGAACGCCTACTATCTCTGCCTCCCACCACCCATCATCCTGTTGTCTCAAAACTGCGAGGATATCTCCCTTGGCAAAGCTAAGTTCTTCTGGAATAGCTGCCTGGTAAACGTACATGGCTCTCGCTGTTTTTCCGAAATAAGGTCAACCCTTAACTATTTTGAAACTATAACGATGCACGGGTCATTGCACAACTTACCATAATGTAGGATTGGCCTGCCGTCGCGGCTGTATTGTCTACTAGTATCGACAACACTCTTACTCCTGGGACGGACGACTTGTCCCCCTCCTCCTTGATAGGTTGCAACTACACCCACCTGGCTGCCATTATCGCCATTGTAATAGCTATGCCTGGAGCTTTGACCATCGTAGCTGCCTCGAACACTGCCTGCCTGGCTTCTTCCTCTAGATCCATAGCTGTCATGTCTACTATGGTGACTGGGTGCAGGGGAATGTGATCTATAATTGCTCAAAGCAACCTCTTGCCCAGATGGCAGCGGTGAAGGGGAACGCTGGGAATAAGCTGTGTACTGGCCCCGGTTTGTATTGGAAGTGCCGGGACGGGATTGTGTGTAAGGGTTAGGGGATGCCGAACGATTATATGTAATTGGCTGGGGGGAGCTACTGCGATACCTGTCATCACCATAAAGCTGTGGACGGGGGCTGACACTTCTGTTAGGAATTGGACTGGCTGTTCTGCGATCTTGTTGACTGTCAGACACTTCGCGAGAGCTTTGCCTAGATTGTGTGCGTAGGTTTTCCATTGTCCTGGCTCTCTGCCGTCCAGACCCGGTTCTACTTGGCGCTTCCTCCATAGCCGCAGGCATCTGTGGGCCATCGAGCATATGGTCTCGTTGGTTAACGTATCTTTGGGTAGTTTCCTGCATCTGCTGTGATGTGAAGGCGGGTGGCGGGAGACCTAGAGCGCTAGTCTTAGGAGCGTAATTTGGTGGTGGGGTCCCTCGTTGTGCTGCGTTTATAGCCGGGTTCACTCCAGGAGCTGGTGTCGCCGCAGGGGCAGGTGTTGCTAGCCCAAAGAACCGATCCGCAGTGTTCCTGGGTGGAGCGGACCCTTTTGTCACGCCCTTGAGTTCTGCTAGGGCCTGGGCTATAGGATCCAAAGCTAACTCATCTTCCCCAGGAGCTTTTGCAGATTGTCCCCCTTTGTTATTCTCTGGCGCTGCCACGTCAAATACATTCCCACCGACATTAAGCGCAAGACTAGCCCTAGGATCGATTGGTTCAGGGCTGTCGTGTTGTTCGTCAATAGGCCTTTGCTGTGGCTGACGCTGCCGTCTATTTGCAGAGCTACTCTCGTATCCTTGCTGGTGTCTGGAACTCGTTGAAGGCGAGTTGCTCTGTGGGGCTGGGGACCAAGTGCCGCGAGTTCTCAACGATGGTGGGAGCCTGACAGGTGATTCTGGCTGTTGCTGAGCCTCCATACGACGTTGTTCTTGGAGCGCCATCTGCTGCTGCTGCTGCTGCTGTAGCTGGAGTTGGTGCCGCTGCCCTTTCTCGCTCTTGCTCTTCCTTCTAAATGGCCCGCCATTGCTGAAAAAACCACTTTTCCGTTTCCCAACAAGTTTCTCTTCTTCTCTATGTGCTGGCTGCTGTTTCACTGGAGATCGTTGACCTCCCCCTCCGGCAACTGGTGGAGCCTCACTCCCACTGGAAACAGAGGTTGGGTTGGAGCAATCGCTCCCAGAGGCATGGCTACTGGGAGGGCGCGCAATAGGACTGCCACCTGAGCCACTATCAGAAATCATATTTCCAGGACGACAATACATGGTCATCCCATCAAGAGGATATTCATTGTGAGGTGCATTCTGAGCGGCTTGCCTTTCCCTCTCGTATCGCTGTGACCTTGATGGTGTTGAAGCGTTACCAGATTGTTGGTACTGGCTATCACGGCGAGACCTTGAGCCAGGGGTAATATTGCCCGCAATTTCTCGGTTGGCCGGGGGAGTCTGTGGCCCTTTGTTTCTCAAGTGATCACGGCCGGGGCGGCGATCGTGTTCACGATGCCCGTGATCACGACTCGCTTGATCCTGCGACTTGTACTCAATCCCTTCTGGCTCACGGCGTGCACGATCACGGGATCTGGTGCTCGGAACTTGCTCCGGTTCTGGCTCAGCTTGAGACGAGGAGCTGGTAGAGGGATTTGGTGAAGCAGATCTAAATGTTGGGTTTCCTGTGCGAGGGAACTGAGCCACGCTATAGTTTTCTTCCTGGGTTTCGGAGGCTCCATCATCTGATAGGTCCCCTCGACAGAAATTGATGTATTTGGGTGCATCTAAGAAAAGGTCAATGGTGTAACAGCGTAATCCGGGAACAGCAGCGGCTACCTGGGATGTCTTGGCCTGTCCCACGATCCAGTATAAATGATGTAATATCCTTTTCCACTTCACAGTCTTCTAAGGACACTCGGACCTTCTCGCAAGACTGTTCAGGGGTTAGATCTGCACAACGCAAAGGGCATGTGTCGAACTCACCTGGTCATCACTCACACAGACGGTGGAGGCAATGTTGGCAAAAGTCCATAGACTAGCCTTTAAGAAGTCGATCCTTTCTTCCTCCAAGTCTTGAAATTTCTGTGAAAGGTGTCAGCAAGATCATTACCTAAGGCGAAGTCAACCGAACGTACGTCGCAAGCTTGTTTCCATTCCTTATTCCACCTGGAAGTGGTACCTTCTAATGCTTTGATCGCTTCCTGATACTCGGCATTTGAAGTGACCAAGGCGGCCTGTGTCTTCTCCAGCCTGGCCTTATTCTTGCGTTCTTCTTGTCCCATCACCATATGCCCTTGAGCGAGATAACCTTTAATTTTCAAGCAATCCTGTTCATAACGATCCCGAGTCTAATATGCGCCCCCAGTTTCATTAGTGCCATGCTTCTTTCCTTCCTTCGTTCCTTCCTTCCTTCGTGACCATAGGGTGGAAATACCTTATTCACTTGGTTCGTTTGTTTCATTTTCGATTGAAGGATTTTCTCGCAGGTTCCCTGGACAATTCTCCGTCGCTCTCGCCAAGCTCCTGAATAATCCGTCAGAGGCTGCTCTAACTCGGTTTTCATTTGATCAGCAGTTGTTTGATGAGCTTTTCCCATAGACTCGACTTCTGCCCTGAGCACATCCATAGAAATCTTGAGTGTCCCCGTTTCAACAGAACCAAGGGGCTTCTTCGAGAGTGCCAAAAGCTTCCTAGCGAATTCGTCTTCAATCGCCGCTCGTGCTATTCAACAATTAGCCAACTCCCTTGAAAAGGCGGAATACAAGCAGTTACCAGTATAAAAAGCTTTTAACTCTTCACATGTAGTTTTCGCATCATGCATGCGTTGTAGGAGAGGACCAACGCCAGCATCATCCTTTCCCCAGAAATTGTTCGCAACTGTCTCGTCTCGTGATATTAGATAGGTGACCTGAAAAAAACGTAGTGAGGGGCCGATGAGGAGGAGGGATGGAATGGAGGTGAATACACACAAGATAGCGAGACAGATGGTTCAGACATGTCCGAAGACATAAGCTGCCGCTGTAATCGTGTCATAGCGTATTAGAGGAGCTCGTAACAGTCGTTAAGATCGTAAAGTGAGTGTGGAATGAAGCAAGGAGGCAGCGAGAATGCCTACAGGAAGCAAACGGGAATTGCTGCAGCTCCAAGGACACGCACTATCGCTGGCTATTTCTTGGGATGAGAATCGGATGCGGAGTGGAGAAGGGGGGCTCGTATGTGGATATTAGACAGTAGATAAAGCTGTGGAGTATGTGTACGGAGAGATGTCGTTGTCTCTCGCTTGGCCACAAATGAGGCTGAATTGTGTTTATTCTACCAGCTGAGCATGGTTGCTATGGAGACGGGTCCATGATATTGTAATATAAAAAAAGGTAAATAAAGCAGTTAAAAAAATTTTGACGACCGCCCTGTCACCAAGGATCAGACAAAGTGCGGACAAGCGCCCGAGGAGAGATGTTTCGCACAAGAGAGTGATTATTTTTGTAGGCTACCTTAACCCAAATTGACCCTTCATAACCGGTAACTTACGGTGCGGCACTTGTTTGTATGCGCAGCAAAGATTCCGCACATAGGTTTTTCAATAGGACTTCGAACAGTTAATTCAGGTTAAGCTTCAAAGTTAATCCCTGTCTTCTGGGAAAACATCAACCCCTGACACCTGTGATACAGCTCCTTACTTTATCGCCTCAGTTAGGTTGTGGTTTAGGGTTTGTTTGCTCGAAATGCTATGATACCGTAAGGCTTATACCGATACGGCGCTGCAATTACGAGCAGATCCGCTGTCACAGTGCCGGCAGCTGCCATAGGCACTCTGATGCTATGCCTGTTCCGTACTCTCCAATATCTCTCTACTACGATAGGAGAAAGCTTCCACAGGTACAGATCCCAAAGGAAGATGAGATAAGAAGTGGGCAATCATAAGGAGTAATCCAGATACTGATGGAGCCAGGCAGTAATTCAGGAAGTTCCTCTTCGCACGCCCTAAATACGATAAGATATTGATATATTGGAGATTCACTGGTTGATTAAGTCATGATATCATATTTTGGGCCATTTATCTCGCCTACCGCAGCGATACCCTATCCAGTTCAATTTTTTAATAATAATCACCCACGCCAGACGCCCAAGTCGCGCTTTTGTAGCCAATGCTGTTGTTTTGCTCCTCCCCTCGCCCTAGGCTTACTAAGCGATATCTCGACCCGCCCTCAGATACTGCCACCATGAATTGAGTTGAGCGGTGGTGAATGTTGCTGCTGCACAGGTGCCAGGGTGGCTCTGGGGGCGATGCCTCTTGGAGCGAACGAGAGCCTTGGATACCGTACTGGTACTTTGTGAGCTCGTGTCTAAAATTCCTCATGCAACACAGCCTACTATTAAATAAGTATAAGTAGATAAGTATACATTCTACATACGCTTTGTGTCGGGGCGTGACCAAAAGTATTGTCTGCTAAAAGACAGAGCCCTTTCCGGCTCATCAGCAGCCATCACACATTCACCAAGATACCGGTACGGTACAATATCTCAACTCACTACTTGTCTCTTCTTCTTTCTTCTCACTCCTCCTCTTCTTCCCCCCTCCTACTTTACATCCATTAAAGTACCCAATTCTTTCAAGATCAATCTTTCTATCACCCTATTCCTCAATCTTCTCCCCCCATTCCATACACACATCCTGCACATTCTCCTTTCTCTATACTTCCCGTGCTTTTACTTTTACTCCGATACAAGCTCTCTACCCCTTGGACCTTGCTCGCCACCTATCACTGCTTCATCTCCACTACGATAGCTACATTTCCCTCTAATTTTCATTTTTTACCACTCGCTGCTACACCTACCGTACTTGCCCTACGGTACGACCTTTGTGCTTGAGCTTTGAGTAAGGGCTACCGGTATTTTATATTTTCAACGGTAGGAGCCACGACGCCGGCATCCCCCTCCCAAACACTTTTCGCCGCATCCTACCGACTGCAACTTACTTAGCACCGCGCTTCATCAAAAGCATTCCCCCCCCACACACACATCCTTCCACTACATCCCCCCCTTCGCTTCTAACGCATCCCTCGTCTCCTGCCTCCCACCCCCGCTCCCCCCCCCCTCCCGCCTCCCACACACCCGAAAAAGAATGAGCAGCGGTCCCCATCGCCAATAGAATGACAGCGCAGAACAGCTCAACACCTTCAAATAATACCACTTCTGATATCCATAATTACCCGCACCAAAAACCTCCATCCGCATCCGATCACGCCTCTCTCGGTGCCATTCCTCATTCTCTCTCTTCCTCATCGCAGTATCGGAGTCTCCATCTCCCGAGCAACTCCGACCTACATCAGTCCTTTTCGACCTCTGCCTTTGGCCAGGGTGCCCACGCTACTTCACAGAACTCCCCCGTTTCCGGAATTCCTGACCCAAGAAGTAACGCTGCTCTCTCGTCGTCTTCTCAGCAACAGCCTTCCCAGGTCCTGTCTACGCCTTCCTCCATAACGCTACCGTCAGAATTTACAAGCTCAACGGCGAAGCCCCCTGAAGGCGCTGGTGGAACCGGGAGTGCGGGGCCGCCGCGTCTCACATTAGGCCTTGCGTACTTCAACCTATTGATAAGTACTTTGACTGAGAGCAACTACGAAAACAAACGTAAAGAAATTCGACGGGTGAGTTCTCGTTATACTTGCCCTTTTGTACGGCTCTATGTTATATTATGGAGACCCTAGCACATAATTCACAACATCCTCCCATTTTTTCTCAATTGCTAACATTAGGCACCACTGCTTCAGCTCCTGAACGACAGCGTAGAGATCAATAATAGGACCATGCGGAAACTTATCTCTAACAACTACTCATATATTATGTCGTCAACTAGTAGCCGGTCGTCACCAAATCCTAATCATCGTCTCTTGACAGAGACGATTAAAGAGATTGCAAGTTCACCACAAGACGCGAAGGAAAAATTTGCGGATGTGATTGCCGGAATGGCTAACGATGGTGAGATGACGAGGGATTTTGATCTGGCAGTGTTCCTCAGTCATTTTGGGCTGGACAGCCTGCAAAAATGCATACTGGCGGTGGGCTTAAAACAGAGTCAGAGACACGACCTCCGCAACAAAGGTACCAACCTTATTTTCTCCATCCACACAGAAAGAAGATTGCTAACTATCTGCGTCAAAGCTTATGAGATCATTCACAAGTCGTTCAGGTCAATGTTAGAGATTTTAGCTAACCCCTCCAAACACCCTGAACTGAAGCCGGAGGGGATTGCCTTTTTCATCGACCAAATACTAGGAGAACCGGTATATCCGTTCGCCGATAATCTCAAACGACTGGAAATTTCGTATGCTGCGAGGTCACGCTACAAAAATATGCAATTGCCACCCGAAATCCTCCATGTCACCGAGTCGATTGAGAAGCTACGGCAGCAAGAGTCACTGGTCCATATATTCTCTGTGCTGGGACCGGAGAGTACAAACTCGTTGGAAAATTGTAGAGAGGTTCTCAAGCGCAAGTGGAAGGTTCAGATTTCGGAAAATGAGATGACAGATATGTTGGTTCTGATGGCCACGGCAAGAAATCCCATCGAGTGGCACGCAGATATTTTTGTGCGAGCTCTCCAGCATGAGAATTTACCACAATCTTTTAATTGGGAGCGTGTGATCGAGGGTTTGGATAGAGAGGGTTTTGTCTTAGAGGGAACGGAAGGATTGCATGTTATTCTCACCGCTTTACAGCATGGAAACACCGATCCCGACTTTCCTATCTACAAACTTTGGGGTGGCAGATGGAAGCATCCGCGGTCGCAGTGGTCTGTTCTCAGGGGGTATATTAAAGCAGAAAACCTGGACGTGAAGAGGATTCCCGGTATTCGAAAAGTGTTCTCTTCAGCGGACTTCGTATCTTCCAATAGTAGCCTCAAGCTTATGGTTGCTACCTTCGAAACACACAAGCTAATATCCCTCGACGCTGTGGATGCTCTTTTCCATCTTGCATTACATGAGTCAATTCCCCCTGATGTCAAACAGGCAGCCCAAGCGGAGCTGGACAAGGCTGCTAAGTTCACACCGGAATTGCTTCTTTGTGGAGCCTTAATGATACCTAAGCCTTGGCCTGAAAGCTTAGAACATGTCATTAATAATCTGTTCAATATGTTTTTCGAAGGGCACACAAGTCATCAACTGGTGTTTTGGCGGCTTTGGCATGTCGACAGGCCATTTATTATCGGCCAGTTTGTTGACTACCACCTGGGGAACAACCTGAATATCACACGTATCCTGGATATTGCTCAGGAGCTTCGATGTCTTAGCGATCTCTTGGAAGTTAAGAATGCGCCATTCGTCCTTGATGTTGGAGCTTTGGCAGCCAGAAGGGAATATCTGAATCTCGAAAAGTGGCTTCAAGAAATGATCAACAAACATGGAAGCGACTTTGTAACAGAAACTTACCGATTCTTGCGGGTCAAGGCGGAAGCAGAGTATATTCAGACGAGAGAAGGTGGAAAGCCCACTATGGTTAGTCTTAGGGTCGGACCCGTTCACACTTTCCTTACTCTGCTCGATAAGAAGTGAGTTTTCCAGTCCACAATAACTCTACTTGCCACTGACTGTTTATGTAGTCATCCGCCAATGACCCAAGATATGCAAGAGAAGGTTACGGAAACCCAACGTTTGTGCATCCAGGCCTATCCGCGGCTAATCAATCTTGGCTGTGGGATGGATTCCATCATCTTAGCGAATAATTCTGAGAGCAATACATTCCCTCCCATCGTCGACAAAGAAATGCAACAAAATTACAAGATGATGTATAGCCAGGAGACTGAAATCAGTGAGATGGTCACCTATCTTCGCCAGTTAAAAGCGTCCTCAGTCCCCCAAGATCAGGATCTCTTTGCTTGTATGATACACGGTCTCTTTGATGAGTATCATTGCTACCCTTCATATCCACTCCAAGCACTTGCAACGACTTCTGTGCTCTTTGGCAGCATTATTGTCTACAAGCTCATTGATGATATTCCTCTACGGGTTGCCCTGGCGATGGTATGGCAAGCTGTCCGTGATCACGACCCTTCTTCGACAATGTACAAGTTCGGTTTACAGGCCCTAGTTCAATTCAAGGACAGGCTTAAAGAATGGAAATCTTACTGCGGCCTGCTTGCACAAGTCCCGGGACTTCAAGGGACAGATATATGGAAGATTGCTCAAGATGTTATCAGTGGCAATGTTGACCGGCCAAATGAACCATCGGTGAACGGCAATGTTGATCAAGGGGAGCCGGGAGCTCTGCTAACCAATGGCGACTCCAATGCCTCGTCTCCCGAATCACCACAACACCCTCCATTTCGGTCTTTGGACCCCACTATGCCATTTCGAGATCCATCAGCTTATACCGAGCCTGATGAGGAAGTGCAAGATAGGGTTTTGTTCATCGTCAACAACGTTTCCCATTCTAACTTGGAAGAAAAGCTGGAGTTTTTAAAGGAGCATTTGCGCGAGGAACATCACCAGTGGTTTGCTGGCTACTTGGTTGTGGAACGGGCCAAGCTTGAGCCTAACTACCACAAACTATACCTCGATCTCTTGGACAAATACAACGATAAGGGGCTAACAGCAGAGGTTTTGCGCGAAACGTATGTCAATGTTATTAAGTTACTGAATGCGGAGGCTACTTTAAACAGCTCGAACGAGAGGGCACATTTGAAGAACCTGGCTTGTTGGCTAGGAGGGTTGACTATCGCAAAGGATAAGCCGATAAAGTTTAAAAATATCTCCTTCAGAGATTTGCTCATTGAAGGATTTGTTACCGAGAGGCTCACAGTTGTCCTTCCCTTCACTTGTAAAGTTTTGGAGCAATCAACCAAATCGACAGTCTTCAGACCCCCTAACCCTTGGCTAATGGCTATCATACGAATCTTGGTTGAGCTCTATCAACATGTTGAGCTCAAACTCAACCTCAAATTTGAGATTGAAGTCCTTTGCAAAAACCTGGATCTGGACATCAAAGCCATTGAACCTTCCACAGACATCCGAGAAACTCGAGATAGGCCAGCGGAGAAAGAGGAGGAGGGTTTACCGGTTGTTGAGGATCTTTCTCTACAGCCACAAGATTTTTCTCCCACCTCAGATCCGGTTCCCGCCGGGTTTGCCGACCATGTGATCGTCAGTTCGGTGGTTCAACACCCTGCTATTAAACGCATTCTCCAGTTAGCCATAGATCGTGCCATTCGGGAGATTATCGGACCAGTAGTTGAGAGATCAGTTACTATTGCTAGCATTTCGACATCTCAACTCATCCAGAAGGATTTTGCCACAGAAGGTGATGAAGGAAAGATGAGGAACGCCGCACACATCGTTGTTCAGCATCTTGCCGGAAGTCTAGCTCTTGTTACATGCAAGGACCCGCTGCGGATGAGCATGCAGAATAACATCCGTGCTCTACTTGCCCAGAGTGGATACAATGAGCAAGTCATCACAGATCAAACAATTTCTGTGTGTGTCAACGATAATATTGATATAGCATGTCAGATCATCGAAAAGGCTGCCCAGGAACGAGCTATTCCAGATATTGACGATGGGTTGAGCCAAGCGTATCAACTGAGGAAACGGCACAGGGAATTGAGAACTAATCGACCATTCGTCTCCCCTGATGTTTCTCAGGTTGCACTTCATCTCCCAGATCAGTTCAGGTTGAAGCCAGGTGGACTCTCCCCCCAACAATTGAGCATGTATGAAGACTTCAATAGGATGGCGAGAGCTCCAAACCCGGAGGGTGCCAGAAATTCGTTCGAAAGCACTTTCCCAAACGACTTCTTGCCAAGTGGTAGTACGGTTGTGGAACCCCCACAGGCACAGCAGAGAGCTTCCCAACAATCGCCTGGGGTCTCAGACGCTGGTCAGAAGGAAATCCAGTCTAAAATTACTGTAAGTTTTGTGACGCATCCAGGAAGTTTGCTGTTCTAATGCCATATTTCCCCTAGGCTCTCTTGAGCGAGGTGCGGAAGCTTGCCAAAGAATGCCGTGAGCAACACCTCAAGGACCTACATGCGGAGCACCCACTTTTTCAGTTCATCGAAGCTATACTAAGCAACGCGTCCCTGGCACAACCCAACATGCCTCGCCTCAAAGACACTATCTGTACAACCGTAGCTTCCTCTGTGTGCCTCATTCTGTATACGGATACGCAAAATCAAATGGAGGTTGAAGCGCTTGGGCTTCTCCTACAGAAGGTTTGCGAGCTTTCTCCACTAACGGCAAAAGACGTCGTTATGTGGCTTTCCCAAGGCCAGGACGATGAGGTACGCTCCTATTGCTATATATGCATTTATTTGATGCTAATTTGTGCAGCGGATGTTTAATGTCCCAGTTACAGTTATGCTTCTAAAGACCGAACTCTTTGCGCTCACTCATCTTGACGCCACCGTTGCACGGTCAATTAACGCGGGAAAGCCTGCAGCGTTAGAGTTCCTGTCACAGCTACTCAAAGAGACCGTCACTGGTCAAAATCCTCTTGCTCTGAGAGCTGATTTTGCATCATCACTTGACGCCGTGGGTAGCTGGCTCAAGCAAGACCCCACCAACAAAGTGGCTCTTGAATTGGCTGGTGACTTTCAAGATTCGGACAAGGAAGAGCAAGATATAGATCTTGAGGATCGCGAGAAGCGGGATCAGATTGAGTATATATTCGCTGAGTGGATATCTCTCTGCCAGTATCTTCTGACGACGGAGAAGAATTACTCCTCATTCATCATGCAACTTCATCAGAGTAAAGCCCTAGCTGATACGGCCTCCTCTTGCGAGTTTCTTCGGACTTGCATCGAATTTTGCATTGTTGAATATGAACAGTCAACCAGTACTAACCCGACAGCCGCGACTAACTGCTATATTCCCATTGACGCTCTTGCGAAGCTAGTCGTCCTCCTTGTAAAGTACCAAGGGGAAGGCGATCAGAAAGGGCAAGCGGTTGACAAGGCAGACTATCTAAACAGCACCTTGGCCCTCATCGTTTTTGTCTTCAACCACCATCACGAGACCCGCGGCGAACACTTCTCACAGAAAGTGTTTTTCCGTTTCTTCTCTAGTATGTTGTACGAATATCACCTAATCGAAAGCCAGATGAAGGGGTACCATGAGAGGATATTGGAGACTTTTGCGGAATGCTTTTTAACCATTCAGCCGGTTTTCTTTCCTATGTTCAGTTTCCACTGGATGACGTTAGTTTGCCATCGCTACTTCATGCCCAAACTGCTCAGGCTTGAGGGCGAGAAGGTGAGATTTTTTCCAGGGCCAACTCTCCTGCCAATATTAACACTCTTGAAGGGCTGGCCGGTATTCGCGAAGCTTCTGGAGACTCTTCTAGTCTATGTTGGTGCGCCACTGAAAGAACGCAGTATTCCGCCAGTCGTAAAGTTACTTTATAGAGGGATTCTCAGGGTTCTTTTGGTGCTACACCACGACTTTCCGGAATTTCTCGCTGAATGGCATTTCTCAATCTGCGAGGTCATTCCGGTTCATTGCACACAACTTCGCAATTTGATATTGTCTGCCTATCCATCCTCGCTCTCGGACCTCCCAGATCCATTCACGGCAGGGTTGAAGGTTGATCGCCTGCCAGAGGTCAAAAAGGCTCCCAAAATAGGTGGGGATGTGTTCCGACCTCTTATCGATAGTGGGATAAAGCAGTTGCTGGATTCGTGCCTCAGTTCCCCTGAGGGCTTAACAAATGCAACGATTCAAGGAATCGTGGAAATGTTAGATACAGAGCCTAGAAAGGAGACTGGACTCGGATTTGCTACAATCACCGTAGACACTGCCATTATCAACAGCCTTGTTTTGTATCTCGGTATGGAGGCCATCCGCGAGGCCACTACAAAGGGAGGCTCAACTTTCCAAGCGCAAAGCCCACATACCGCCTTATTCTCACGGTTCGCAAGTGACCTAAAGCCTCAGGCCAGATATTTTTTCTTGAGTGCGATTGCGAATCACCTGCGTTATCCCAACAGCCACACTCACTACTTCAGCTATCTGTTGCTCTACCTCTTCGGCCAGGTCCAGGGCAAATCCTACGAGTCCGATGTGAGGCAACAAATTACCCGCGTCTTGCTGGAAAGATTGATTGTCCATCGCCCCCACCCCTGGGGGTTAATCATTACACTTCTGGAGTTGCTCAAGAACCCAACGTACGACTTTTGGCAGCTACCGTTCATCAAGACTGCGCCTGAGGTAATTGCTTTGCTCCCTAAAAGGGTTGTGACCAGCGATTTAGCTAGCTTACACTTTACAGATTGAGAGGCTTTTCGGCGCTTTGTTCCAACATATTAATAGCTCCCCTCCTCGTCAATAAACGGAATAAAGAAACCCCTCGCCACCTTTTCACTTTTACTCCTTTTCTTTTCTTTTCTTTCCCATTTTTCCCTCTTCCATAAAATCTTACATATCTCATCTTTTTTTTGCTCAAGGTTTTTTGTCTTGCTTTGTCTGTCACACCTGGCCCTTTTTTCCGAGGGAAAAAAACACAAAAGTTATGTTAGGGTATTTAGATCGAGGATTTCTCTTTTGTTGCTTTCTCCTTCATACTCACTACCATTATTAGTTCTTAGTATCCCCCCTCTCCGCATTTCCTATTCGTTTTTTTCTATCATCTACCTTCACCCTTTTCCCCTCCCGATACCGAGGATGGTTACGATGATGATAAAAAATTGAACGGGATATACTGGCCTAGTTTCAGTCCTGCCTTGCCAAAAAAACGAAACGAAAAGCCCCAACGCCGTGTACCTCCCCCTGTCTTATTTCCTTCACTTGTGTTTTTTTTCTTACGATCGCATACTAGTACTGCTCCACTATTTCATCTTTTCCCGGGAATTGTTCTGTGTATCATGTTATGGAGTTAGTGATGTCGCATAGTTCCCCCGCTCTCCCACCCCCTCCTGCGAGAATGGGGGGGAGGTCAGTTCACGATGAGGCTACATTTGTCATTGTTTGTTCCCCACCACCTGAATATGAGGGAACGGGAACAGACAGGACGGGATTTTCTACGGAGAGACTTTATCCGTCTGCCTGTTTTTTAACTTGATTTGTTTGTTTGTCTTGCATAAAGGGTGTATTGATAATTTAAGTTGGCTCATGGGATTTTTTCTTATATACATATATACATATTTGGGTGCCAGTAACTATTAGTATGATCTAGTAACAAGCTGTCCCCGCAGGAGGATACTTATGCTACTACAAGAGAAGTATACAAGCAAAAACTGCATTCGAGTGATAATACGTGAACGGTGATAAAAGGACTTAAGTGGCCAGCAATGAACTGGTGTAATGAAGTGGTAGCAAGAGATGGAGGGAGCAAAATAAGAATAAAAAATAGCAACCAAGCCAAACATACGCCCAGAGAAAGTGCAAAAACTCCACATAAGGAACACGAGAAAAAACCGATCCGTCAATGATATCTCGGTGAGGCAACCACCATGAAGAAGACTCCGGGTCAGACGGAGGCGCCCGGGAAAGAAAAAAAAGAGCATAAAAGAAAAAGAAGAGCCACGCTTTTACACTAATCCTTGGTTACAAGTAAACAATTCCAATGCAGCCCAATGGCCTATGAAGACTTATCGCCAACGATAGCACTCCGGCTAATTGGTGCAATAACTGTTTCCTCTTTGATAACTTTGTCGACAATGGCAGGCACACGCTTTGTCGGCCAGAGGGATTCTTTGATAAGTCTCTTGTAGCCGGCGACGGCCTCAGTCAGGTCAGACTTTAGGACGTATTCGTTGTCACTGTGTGCTGTGAAGATTCTGATGGAACGTTAGCTGTCAACGGGAATGGAAATAGGGAGTGGAGGAACGTACGAGCCAGGACCGTATAGGTAGCGTTTGTGGTCGCCATGAAGGTTTGGGACGTCAGTTCCGTAAGAGCAGATTATTGTTTCAAAGTCTGTTTGGGGCATTAGTCTGTGCGGGCTAATAACAGCCGAGCGGATAGCACTCACTCTCGACGTCATGGTCTGTTTCTTGCGGTCCATAAGTAACACCAACAAATCTCAACTCGACAGGGAGGCCGTGAACTGTTTTCTTGATGACTTCCAACGTCTCGTCCAAGTCACCAGCAAGACGGATAAGTACAGAAGCATTAGCATAAGGAGAAACAATGTTTGCAGCAACGCCCCCTTGAATCAATCCGATATTGATGGTGGACTCCCCCAGAAGATCACTCTTCGGTAAGATCATATGCTCAATCTTATACAGTGCCTCGATAAGATGGCTATTAGCGTTAACACCTAGTTGTGGGTAACCCGAGTGCGAGGCCTTGCCCCTGGCAATAACGTCGAATATAACAATCCCCTTATGTCCCACGGCAAGTTTATTCTCTGTCGGCTCCCCGAAAATCACAGCCCTCCACTTAGGCCCCAACGAGTTCGCAGTCTTCATTCCATCCCCCAACGTCTCCTCACCGACAACAAACAGCAAGGAAACATCCCCTTCGTTAATCACTTCCTCAGCAATCAACTCCTCCACTGCGATGATCTGTGAAGCAACAGACCCCTTCGCATCATTCGAGCCACGGCCGTAAATTGTGTTGGAAGTAGCCTTGTATGGGATAAACGGCGGGACAGTGTCAATGTGCGAAGTGACAAGTGTATGGGTAGTCCTGTTCTTGCCCAGGTACGCGAATATGTTGACCCTGTCCTCACTCACAGCCTGCGTCTCCACTGTGAAGTTCCTGTTCATGAGGTATCTTGCGAGCCATTCCCCGATCCCCTTCTCGTTTCCCGTGATGGAGGGGATTTCAATGAGCGAGCGGTGCAGGGAGTAGAGCGGTGAAGTGCTTATTGGGTCGGCGAATTTCTTGATGAACTCGGGGACCTTGAAGGAGGCACCCAGAGTCGAGCGTATCCCCTGGACCGAACCGGGAATTCCAAAAGGGAGTTGAAGTGCTTGGGTGAGTGGCAATAGTATAAACCCGAGGGACGCAGGGTCGGTGAGTTTCATTTTGAAAGTTTGAGATTGTGTTTTAATCGAGTTTGTTCTTTCTATCTGAAGAAAGGGGGGGGAAGGGGGAAGGAGTTAGTGGGGTGGTTTGGTACGGTAGATAAGGGGATATGGAATTGAGACAAACAGACGAGTAATGCGTGAACACGGCTCCCAAAAACTTGAATATTTTGAGGGACCAAACAGACAAAGCAAGGTGGAAGGGAAGATGGGGGGGGATCGAAAGAGAGAGATAGAGAAGGATGAAAGTAAAAATTAAAAATAAAGGCAAGGACAGTAGGATCAGAGTAGAAACAGAGCAGAAACAGAGGAGAGAGATAAAAGGTATAGTATGATGTAATCTAAATTTACTCCCAAAATAAATAACCCAATATTTTTCATTTTTTCATTTTTTCATTTTTTTCATTACTTTTATTTTAGATTAAATTTTAGTTCCCACTCTCACAACCACAACCGACAAACCCCGAAGCAAGAAATGGGATTGTTCTGACCAAACTTACCAAGCTTTTCAAGAACAGAGAAGCCAGTGACGCTGCCAAGACACCCATATTCGCCCATTACTCGAGTACATTGTGCCGTGCTGTGCCGGTAGGGCAGCCCCCTTCATCCGACAAGAGGGAAACAATAGCACGGCCGGGTAAGGTAACCCCGGTTCACCCCGGGACTTTTTTTTTTTCATTCCAAATCCAGCAGCCTAAAGCTACGATACGGTAGTCCATTCTCCCTCTGCCAATGCTGCCCCTCTATAGTGCTGGTTCCACTACCTTTCATCTACATCAGACTCGCGACAGCCTTCGCGAATCCCTAATCACAACACCCCCATGGACATCGACGACCTCCTCCAGGAATTGGACGATAGCCAAGTCCCGGGAGGAACACGCGACATAACCGATCTCACACAATCATGGATAGCAGAACGATCGGCGCCGGAGATCCTACCTTTTCAAACCGCGTTGCTGGAAAGGCTAATGGAACGGATCCGACAGCAGGTACTTGAGTTCTGGTATCTCGGTTTTTTGGTTTTTTTGGTTTTTTTTTATTGTTTTTTCCGTGGGAGTTTGTAAGCCAACCCGCAGCATTTTTGAAAGTAATATAGATCGAATTGGTAGAGACACAGACTGGAAATTTGGATCCGAAGACGAACTTCTGCCTCATCCTTATCCAGACGGAATTGGAGAGGGTTAAGTTTCTTGTCAGGAGTTATCTTCGGGCGAGGATACATAAGGTACGACTACTTCTACTTCTATCGTGATACATAGTGCCCTTCTCACCCCCTACCACCAAGATTAAGTAAGATTGTAAGGCTAAAAAAATCCGCCCCCCCCCCCCCCACCAGATCGATAAACATTCGATATACATCCTAACAACACCTTCCATCCGCGGCAGGCTATCACCGCCCGAGTTATCGTACTTGAAATCTCACCTTGGACTACTCAATTCGCACTTTTTGGCATCGTTTCTCCGCGGATTTCCCGAGCAGTTGCGCCGGCTGGATGACAAGGCTGGGGGGATATCCATGGTCGAGGAGCCGGACCTTGATGGCGCCGTGTTCTGCAAGGTGGTCAAGGATATTGAGGATAATATTGCCAGGATTCCTGGTACAGATGCTGAGTTTAAGCTCACAAAGGGGGATGTCTACGTTGTACGATACAGCGCCGTCCGAGAATTCATTCTCCGTGGAGAGGTGGAATTGATATAATAGCGGAGCTACCTATAACGATATATCCCTACTTTATCTTGTTTTTACCTTTTTTTCTCTTTTTTCCTTTCCTTTTGCTCTCGAGTGTTGGCGTTTCCTCCCTTCCTTCTTTAGATGATTTTACCATAGGTGAGCGGGGACCGTACCATAACTGGCGTTTTATAGCTCTTTTACAGGGAGAACCAGCTCGCTTATTTGGTGGGTTCTTCAGTTAATAATGAAGGGGATGCATAGTGCAGTACCTCATATTGCAGCGCGAATATTACGATGCCTGAAGATATCACCTTATTTGTATCACCTGAAAATCGAAACCTCCCCTCCCTCAATGTGACATCAATCTCTGCCATTACGATAGAGCCCACCGTGTACGAGTCCTGTACTCCTAATTACCTGACATTTGTAAAAACGACTGCTGTTGCATATGGGCAAAAAATCGACCGAAGCCTCAGGGTTTTGGTGGTATGCAATACCAGTCGTTTTTACAAACTTCAGGCCATTGGGAGTACCCATAACAGGCAAGGAATATCCGAAAACATGGACTACGAATTTATATGGGCATGGGATGTGTACGGTTTTGTTTTGTTTTTCCATACACTTTTCGAACCCCGGTCTTCGGGTACAGTACCGGTACTTCTTGCCCGCCGCGAGTTCTGTCCTGCACTGTACCACCCTATTAAAGGTGCTGCTGGCATTCCCTTAGTGCCATAATACAAGTAATATTGCACAACAACCGAAACAGACACTCACCTCGAGAAACCCACGCCCCCGCAACCACCCAACAACATTCCCTGCGGTTAAGTTGAAGCGTGATCAATCTCTTTCCATGCCCAATCCGAAAACATTTCACCACCAATCCGACGCGGAAACCCAGTACCGAGCCGAGGCATCGCCCGAGCGGTACACTGTACGAGTACTATATCACAATGTTATATCGCAGGGGGACCATATCAACAATTCCGTGGGATCGTGTATCGTCGCACCTACGGTAGGGTACCGTGGCTAACTCACATGAGGGAAACCCGTAAAGCCAAATGAATGGTACGTGCCGTTCCGGGCTCATCTCGATTTGCGATTCCCACCTTGCAACTGTCCCACTCCCTCCCCGATGGGTCTTCTCCCACCCGTCACATACAGTATGGTATCATAGATCCACCAGATTAGCTGCCGATATCGTACTAGCACAAGGACAAGTATCATACAGCTACCGGTAGAAAAATCGGAAAATGTGGAAATTAAAAGTCAGAAACACGGTTGTTCAATTGGCTCGAGCACACCGAACCCTCCAATCAAAAACCCAGAGGCCCGATCGCCGTTTTCCGATTTTTTCTACCAGTAGCTGTACCACCAACCAGCTACCAGCACATCCAACCGGTAATTCGGAATTCCGGATCTCCTCAACAACAACCCTCCCTCCAGCATCCCAAGTGCCCGAGCACTGGAGAGTATTGGCTCCACTGTTGTTTCACCCAGCAACGACTTCGGCTCTCTCTCCCTTAACACGTACCGCGTTCCAGCACTCGAAATATACAAGTAGTAATTATACATGCGCTAGCCTTGCATTCGTTTTCTGCTTTTTCTTTATTTTTTCTTTTCCTTTCTTCCTCTCTCTTCTCCCCCCTTTTCCCTCCTCCTCCTCATCTCATTCTCCACAGAGAAACACCAGTAATTGTAGCATAAAAAGCGAATACTAACCAATCCTTCAGAGCCCTATGGATGAAAGAGATAGCTAACCTACCATAAAGCACCCAACGAGCCTTGTGGCAATGCGGCACAAAACACGGTGCCCTGGCGAGTGATTCTATCTGTCAGTGTTTCTCGCACACACTTACCCCTTCCCGCAATACCAGGGCCAAAGGTTCCCCCGGCGGCCGCGAGAGATAGCTCCTGGGACGTATTATCGTGTTAAACCCGGCCTTTGTCTCTCCTTTATCCTCTTATTTGTCCCAGGCGGGAAGCATCCGGAAACAGGGATTTACAAAATATATGGCAGAAAATCCGTGCGTATCGCAAACTCACCCCTCGTATTTCCGGATACTTCTTTCTCGGGACAAGTCCACGTAGGCTCCGTTTCGCAAGACATGATATCACCCTGTTGCGATTCCAAGTACAACAGTGTCCAAAACCAGCTCTCCATTCTCACGGCCTATCACTCGACATTCCTTGGGCGCTCGTTTCCGCTTCCATGCCGAGATTATGGTCTCGGGGTAACCCTAACGCGGTATAATATTCCCACGGCTCTCGAGACGAGACAGATGATTTCGTTAACCATCCAGAGAGTAATAGCACTCCATCGCGCTAAAGAGCCCCACAGGAGATCTCAGACATAATATAAATCTCAAACTTCGACTTCGGGAGCCCCCGGCTCCCGGACATTTCCGGTGGGATTGTCCCTGTGCGTGCTGCCGGCGGGCACTCGGACCATCTTATTTCTGTCATGAATGTTTCCAAAGGTGCGCCACCCACACACACCTTGTGCGTAAGTTTTGCCTTGCATCGTTAGACAGCCGCTAGAAGCGCAAGACGTGTCTGATAAGCCTCCATACTATGTTGTTTGTTTCTCAAGAGTAGTCGCTGGGCCTCCCCTGCTTCCCGCTCTGAGATTATGCGTGTGGTCGTGGCGAGGCCCAATGCCTATCATGCACGTACGAGTACATCCCGTATGCTTAGGCATTCCTTCTGCTGCGAATGGAGGATAGCCCATCGGAATTTCCATTTAGATCTTTAGATAAAGCCTAGGACCTAGAATTTGGATTCAGGACAAATCATGAGTTGCAAACTTAATCAACCCGGAAGGTGCATCATCCAGCCAGAGAATGTACGGTACACAAGGAATATAAACAACCCGGAACAATTCTCATTGAAGGTTTGCACGTTGTGTTACTTTCGCTATAAATGCGTCAGGCATGTAGGGCTGCGGGGGCCACTGACACCTCAGAATTAAGTTTAGCCCGCATCGAGTTGACTTGCGGAAGAGGCCACCCAAAAGGATGTATGCAAATAACCCTCTACTCGAGTATATCCATGTGCGGCACCCAAGGCCCTGGCCCCATCAACTATGTACGTAAGATGCTATATCACACATCTGGTGTGATAAGCAAGAAGCGAGAAGTGTCTGCAAGCATCGTAGGGCTTGTCTGGCCGATGCACGGCGATCCCAAATCGTAACGTCACAGCTGAACTTCTGCCCGTTGCATCGAATTAATTCCAACGCAGAGACCTTCAGGGAATATGGGGAGGTCGTTGGAGAAACCACGTCAATTCATACAACAAATTATGTATTTATTTATTTTTAAGGAAAAAGGATAGTAGGCTACTGGTGGAAATTTCTTTAGTGCAACCGTCCATGGAGAGGACGCTTTGAATCCGTGGTAGCGGGGGCTGGCCAATCGCAAGAACCACACGGGTAAAGGTATGCACAGGTTCCTGTGTCGTAGCTGAACCAACAATTCGGAACACCATCTAAAACATGCGTGACTTGGCTGCGCGGCCACACGCCCAGACTGCCCGAGCACAGCCTATGCTACCAATAGGCTTTTTGTCTCTGGGGATGACTTGTCTGACTGATGCTGGTCTGTTAGCGGACTAGAGCATAGTGCCATAGCACACTGCATACCAAATTACTTGGTACTTGTATCGTATCGCCACCAGCTATTATGCATTCTGCTGGTACCTCTATGTATTTGGAGGCTCGACTATACCTATATGGTACAAGTGCAGTACATAGGATGTGGAACTACAAATTCTCGCCAATCATGCAGGCCCAATAACCGCTTCACAGATTCTCACTCGACCAACACTATCCAACAACACTTGGTAGTCTTACCCTTCTGTGAGTGATTCCAATCATGATCGCTGTATGAAATCGAAGATTTCGGAGCCTCCGTGCAGGGCGCAGAGTACGCTAGGATCAGCTACACACACAAAGTCTTTTGGGTCCTAAAACCGCAAAACCTTTGCCATCCAGGTATTATACTGAGTCGGTTGGGTGGTCTGCGTAGTTATGTGGTGTCCGGTAGTGGCACTGTATCTACGTTTTGCCTCCGTGGCCGGTTCCTTAGGGCCTTCTTATAATTTCCCTCCAGGAAGTTAAGGAAAGCGAATGGCTTTGGCCGTACTAGCATTAAACCCCACCGGTGCGAAATGGTCTCTACCACCGGGTTATGACACCGGTGTATCACCGCTGCAAGCTAGAGCGGGCATTCCTTGGATGAATCCTTCCGGATCGGACCCCTCAAGAGATCTCTACCTCTCGAAAACAAAAAAAAAAGGAAAAAAAGAAGAAAGATAATCACCAATTTTCCCCTAGGGCCCCTCTTGGATGTTGTTTGACGTCCGTATCCGAGTGCCAGAACCTTCAACTTGTGGTCCCATTGTCGTGCCGACCGATTTATCATGTTGGCACTACCGTAACATTTGTGTTATAGATGCCAAGAGAATCTCGCCAAAATTAGCGAGTTTCGGGACTTTGTTTTATTGCAGTGAAACATCCTATCATAGGACGAAATTGGATGCGGGACGGGAGAGCTCCGCCGCCGCTCCGGGTGGTGAAGGAACAGGCAGAAACAAGGCGGTAGGCCCTTGCCCGATGTTTCCTCAGGTGGAAATATTTCCGCTCATCAGTAGCCTCTTACAATTCCCGCGAGCCTGGTAACAGGCTGTTTCCGGCTCCGGGTTGTCAAAAATGAACCTGAAACTCCAGCGCGAATGCATATTTATCTGACTGAGTTCCGGTGAAATATACCATAGCCCCTATAGGTAAAGCCCAGCAAGCCAAAAGGCGGGCCGACCGTTTGCTGGAGAGATTAATTTCCTACTTTAAATTACCCTATTATTTTGGTGAGATACTTTAGCCGGGGCTTATTCCCTTAATCCTTAAGAAGAGCGTGGATATATGCTTCATAATATTATGGAGTATGATAATCCGCCCATTGTGAAAAGTGGCGAGGGGTAATGAGTGTTTGGCTTTGTATTCACGGAAGGGTATTTAGCTCACGTACCGTATGGGATGAATATGAAAATTTTATAACTCATCATCACTATCGTAATATTCATTCCCTCATAAGTTTGCCAATTACACTCAGCCTGATGGCCCAGAGATCTACCCGACACCTAGCAATAGGTAACGAAAATAGTGACCCCAGCGAAGGGATGGAGTATGTGAAAATCTCGATGTAGAAAGTAAAATCTTTATGCGCCAAAGCCATCATTTGTGGATGATAGGTTATGAGCGTGCCATGCAACTGAGAGTCGCAGGTAGGTCATAGTGTTTGATCTACTCTCCGTCCTTGCGCACGGTTAGATTTTGGTAGGTATGGATGCCATTGACATACCTCAAGTAATTTACATTCCATGCCAAAGGTGCAATGCTGTTGGCAAAGCGAAGGAGACGAAGATACGTCGAAGATCGGTAAGACGGAGGGTGAAGTGGAGCTCATGTATAATACCGATGATAAAAGCGAGGGAAGGGGGGAGAGGGAAGGGGGGAGGGGGGAGGGAGGAGGGGGGAGGGAGGAGGGAGCCAAGGTTGAGACAAAGACAGGAGAGAGGGGAGAACATGAGGGTCTTAAGGATCGATTTAATGCATAGTGAGAATGTTTGTGAGTGTGTGGGCGTGAGTGCAAGAGCGAATTTAAGCAGGGGGATGGGAAAGTGGTCGTAGGACATACTGCAGAGGTATGCAGCCGGGCATAAACATACCTGCAGCGGGGGTAGGCTTGAATTTGTGATGGGGAACTTATTGATGTCTCTTCCCCCATAGCCTCTCTCTGAATGAGAGGCGTAGTGAATTTGTCCTAAGAGTATTGTATGCCTAGGGAAAAAGGAAGGAGACAGCCGAAAAGTTAGTGTATGGGTTGTCTGTGCGCTGTACAAAGATCTGCTCTAGCGGAGCTAAACCCTGCGTCCCATCCAGATGGAAGACCGTCGCATCCAAAAATTCACTCAGGCCGCCCCAACATAATTGGAGACTTCCTTCTCATCCTTAAACCTTCCCCACAACAACTACATACTGTATTGTGAGAAATTTCCGTGTCTCCATTGAAAATGCCAGAGAAATGTTCCACAGCCTCCCTCTTTGTCTCCTAAATTTCCACTTTGATATTGAGTTAACTGACGTGGGCCTATCACAGAGAGTATTTGGTACTGTACATGGCTGCATCGAGTCTGTGCAGGCTTACGACCAACCTACATTCTTTTGTCATCGCCGGTGCAAACATCTGGGAAAGAGGGAAAGAGAAAAGAGACAGAAGAGAGAGGAGCATAGGGGGAGGGGAAGAAAGACGAGAAATCTCTGTTTTTATCATCCTACCATTCCGTATTCTTGGCAAGGTTGCCCGCTATCTTGAGGTAGGGGGAGAAACAAAAAAAACAAAAAAACAAGAAAACAGCGTGACAGTTTGGGCACTATCAATCCATTATACCGAATTGAAATTTATCGGGCGTAGCGTGGCAATAACTATTTGTGTATTGGATTGTTGGAGGCGGCTGTCTTGAGGTGGGATGGCTTCGCTCACAGACTTTGAAGAAGACTTGCTGAGCTGTTTCTGAAAGCACAAGAATTAACAAAGAGGTGAGTATCCACAGACAAGTGGCGAGGGCCTTTTCCTTACATCGGGAAGTGAGTTGAGGATTGATTTGTGTGTCGATTGGAATCTCAGCCTCAATCGCTTGTGGAATGCAACAAGCTTTGCAAAGAGCCCGTGCCTGAAGCTAGCTATTAACGCTTTTGTTGTCCATCCTATTGCGTTGCGCCGGCCCAACCCTAATACCGGTATCTCTTCCTCCTGTACCAGTATATTTCCATAATTCGTCTGAATTCTTTCTGCCCTTCTCTTTGCCTCCCCACTTCCCCACCTCACCCTCGCTTGTTTCTGCGGGTTCTGTGCCACTCCTCTGAGCCTCAGCTATTTCCTTGACTCCCTCTGCCATTGCCTTCTCCTTACGGAACAGCTGCTATCTCTTGCTTCCCCTCTCCCCCTCTCTCTGATTTCATTTCTACCAGTTCCTTGTTCCCCACCGCCTCCCCGGAACCCTGCCCCTCTGGTTTTCTCTTGAGGTTTCCTGATCCCATTACGTTCAATTTCCGAGTACACTTTAACGTTATCTCTCTTGCTTGTATTCCAGCATCCATCCCTGAAGGAACAAGAGAATAGCGAGGGACGGACCTCAATTGGCACATCCCCAAGATGTCAGGTACCCCGGAGGCGTTCTTGAAAGCCCATCGAACTATTCATTATATCTATCCTCCACTTCTTTTTATCTTCTTCGTTACTTTGCAAACGATCACCTTTTGTACTCTGCAGAACCTGAAGCCTTCCAAGAGAGTGGTCCGGAGAAATTTGATGCTGTTTCTCCAAACTGCTGCAATCGCAACCTATGTGAGTCAAACTTCGGTGTTCTTGAAAGCTTCCTCTGTATATAGCTACGTTGTGGCTAACGATCTTATCATTGTGTGTATAGGTATTGGAAGCTATATTGATGCTTGCCCAATCTCTTGTGCAGAAAGACTATTTCAGTCCTGAAGATAGTATTGTATGCTATAAATTTCACACCTCGCGGTGTGTTGGCAATTGCTGACTTGCCCATTCCACAGCTCTACGTTCTTTCTTCAGTTGTGATCTGGGGTGTGATTGAGCTGTGCCTGGTTGATAACAATAGTCCCGTTTGGTACCCTTATTGTGGATCGTGGCTCCTGTCTTTAATTGCGGAATTGTGCCTTCTAGCACTTCCAAGTGACGACCCAGGCCAGGACAGTGGGTTCCATAGGGCCAAGGTCTTCGTTGAAATAATTAGGGTTTCGTTTCTGTTTGCACTGCCCGTTTCATACTGGGGCTTCCAACGGTGTGATAACCAGAGGAACTTCTGTGGAGACGAGGAATCTGCTGGGCTATTGGCTGAAAATAATGCGGTGAATGCACCAGCCAACGGTACCTCTTATGGGGCTACTAGTGGAGGTAGTAACAATACCCCAGAAAATATGGCGAACGCAGAGGCAAACACGAGAATGATGAAGAAGATTGAAGAGAGCGGGAATTGGTGGGTTTACGCCAAGTCTTTCTCTGTAAGTTGCTTGAGGTACAACCCAAACACAGGTGTTAGGGCTGATCTGTGCATCAAAGATACTTTGGAAATATCTCTGGCCAAGCGAGGATAGACGGCTTCAGGCATCTATGGTTATGGTTGCGTTCTGTCTTCTGGCTGAGCGTGGTCTAAACGCCCTAGTACCCCATCAGCTTGGTGTCGTAACAAATTCCTTGAGCACAGGAAATGGTATTTCCGAGCCCTAGTTGGGGATAGCCTAAACTAACGGATTTAGGGGCTATACCGTGGTTGCAAGTCTCCACCTACGTTGTTTTCCGTTGGTTGGATTCTGGTTCTGGAATTCCTGCTCTCCATAGATATCTTTGGATACCGGTGGACCAATACGCCAGCCGTTCAATCACCACAGCTGCGTATAACCATGTTATGTCGCTCTCTCACGATTTCCACACTAATAAGAAAAGTGTGGAGATATATAGTTCAGTAAGGCAAGGGCGTTCAGTCAACGGCTTCATTGAATCTGTATTATTTGCTGTCTTACCTATGCTTGCGGACCTCTGCATTGCGTTTGCATATTTTTATTATATGTTTAACGCGTATATGGCATTGATTGTGGCTGTCGTGTCAATCGTTTATCTGTATGCAACCGCAAAATTAGGAGCCACCAAGAATCAGATCAGGAGAGATTACAACACAGTAGGTGCATGCTTATCATACCCTTATTCCTTGGTCGATAGCTGACGATTGTGAATTATTTATAGGCAAGGATTGAAGAGGCAAACGTTATGTGCGAGACTATGTCGAGCTGGACAACTGTGAGCGTAAGGACGATTGGAATCTGCCACTAAAAGTGGTTAGTATTTGATGAGCTAATGGTAGACTAGTACTTCAATCGCATTGAGTATGAACAGGGCCGATATTGGGGAGGTGAGTCGCCCTATTCCCCCGCGCTTAGAAGTCCTCCAGATATACTAACTGGTCATCGCCCCAGCCATTAAGAATTACCAAAAAGCCGAACTTAACTATGTTTTGGGCATTACATTTTTGGGGGTCAGTCAAAGCCTGATATTTACGGTTGGCCTATTAGGCGCTAGTTTTCTCGCGGTTTACGAGGTTTCGAGAGGGAACAAACCTGTAGGAAGTTTTGTTACCTTGCTCTCCTACTGGGCCCAGCTTGGTTCCCCGTTGGCATTCTTCGCCAACTTTTATCGTAAGATTCAAACCCAAATGTTAGATGCAGAGCGGCTGCTCGAGCTTTTTCAGAGGAAGCCTTCTGTCGTCGACAACCCTGGTGCGCAGGAATTCCAACTTAAATCTGGAGAGATTGAATTTAGTGATGTTTGCTTCGCATATGACCCTAGGAGGCCTGCTATTAAAAATATGAGTTTCAGGGTGCCTGGAGGCTCGACAGTAGCGCTAGTAGGAGAGACTGGCGGAGGAAAAACTACATGTTTGAAATTGCTGTTTAGGTTTTTCGATGTTAATTCTGGATCCATCAAGATCGACGACCAGGATATCAGAGGTGTTACCCTGTGGAGCTTGAGGGAAAATATGGGTGTCGTTCCTCAGGTATGCTTCCGGAACTCAAATGTAATTCTAAGCATTTTCTCATCACGCTCCCAACACAGGACCCTCAACTCTTCAACGACACGTTGATGATGAATCTCAAGTATGCGAATTTTGATGCGACTGACGAGCGTACGTGTGATACCTCTATGTGGGGGTGTTTTCTCTTCCTTCCCTTTTTTGGCTTACCATTTCCACAGAGGTTTATGCTGCCTGTCGCGCAGCAGCTATCCATGATAAAATTCTCGGCTTTCCGGACGGCTATTTCACAAAGGTTGGAGAGCATGGTGTGAAACTTTCGGGTGGTGAACTTCAGAGGGTACATATCATCCCACATCTGAGCCTAGAGAAGACTAATTTTGTGAAAGATTGCTATTGCACGAGCAATTCTGAAGAATCCAAAAATAGTACTACTAGACGAAGCCACTAGTATGGTTGATATGGAAACTGAGCGGTCAATACAACGCGCGTTTCACGAACTCGCATCCAACCGTACGATGTTTGTTATTGCGTATGTTTCCCTCCTCCATGACTGTTCGGTTCAGTGGGGATTTTGTGGTCTGCGGACACTGCTGATCTTCATAGTCACCGACTCTCGACAATCATGAATGCGAATCTCATAATTGTGATCAAGGATGGGGAAATTGTCGAGAAGGGCAGCCATGAAGAGCTCATCAGCGCTGGGGGCAAGTACTTCCAGCTATGGTCGAAACAGCTCAAAAATGAGCAACCGAAGCCTCCCCCAGGCAGGCCTACGGAGTTAAACTATGTCAATGATCTTAGTCCTAGATCCCGGGAGCAGGAACTCAAGAAAGTATCGGGGGAGTCCGGCACTGTGTCCTGCCCGAAGTCTAACCTTGATGACCATCCAAAGCCCAAAACGGAAGGAGCCCTTGTGGCCAATGTTTTTCACATCCCGATTCTGGTACCAGAAAATGGGGAGGTTTTATCGAATTTACAGAGTGGCCTTGACGCGGATAGGATTTCGAAATCGCTCAGCAGTCGCCGGAACTTTGTCACCTTTGCGCCAAGATCTGACTCTCAAAGTGAGGATAGAGTCTCAAGTGCCCAGGGTGGTTTGAAGGATCTCGGGTTAGCTGGAAATTCTGAAAAGCAGTGTATGCAGTTGCGGCACCAGGTCCTTCCTAGGACGCCGTCATCCCTGAAACCTGATGCTCAAGAATTTGTACCTAATGAGTTCGCTTCTAAAGGCCACGCTCCGCAGAGCACCTCGGACGACGGCACTATAGTTGCCAATCACACCAGCGGTCCTTTAACATCGGGAGAGTCAAAAAATGGGGTTGTGTTGGGTGCACTGACTGACGTGATGCCTTTTAGTGACCAATCTGGCAATGTGGAGACCGAGAGAGAGGGCGATATGCACGGTCAGAATAGTGTTGGGGTGGACAGGATCCAGGCTCTCCAGGAGAAGATTGGAAGGGTTTTAAAGAGCTCGGAAGCGAAGGTGCAAGAAATGGAGGAAGGGAGGGGGTCTCAGATATTGCCAGTGAGAGGACAAGGCCCGGGTACATCAAAAGCCTCAAAAATCTACATTACCGTGCCAAATGTTAATAATGGGGGTAATCAATGTGCCATCGACACTGAGGACTGTCCTGCATCTCCAACGGAGTCCCACGGCGAACTCCAACCCGAACCTAGGAGGAAACGACGACGAAACCGGCGCAGAAGCAACAAATCGAAGTCCATAGAAGAGAGTGATAATATGGTTAATGGCGGATCCCGTGAAAAAAACCAGGAGGCTCCCCTAAGTGAATCTCCAAGTTTGCCGTCCATGAAAAATATATCTCCTCGCTCTTGTGGAGGGGAGTTTCCTCCAGCCCTTGATGGCAATAGTTCAATCGATAAGAAACAGAAACGTCGTTCCTCTGGCGGACTGAAAGCATCAAACCCAAAGGCCGAAGTGGAAAAGGCCGTAACTTGTCTCTCCACTCTAAGTCAAACGATTTCTGGCGAGGAGCTTTCGGGGAAATTTAAGGGAAAGAATGGAATAAGTTCTGCGAGCGAGGGCAATTTCCGAGTTGCCTTGAAGGAGGACCTTAGGCCAAAATCGGGCAACGGGGAACACATGGTTTCCCCACCGAAGCCTGTAGAACACCCGACGCCAATTAGTTCAGTTGCCAATAGGAACACATTGCATGAGCAGAATCGGCGCAGGAGTTGGGGAAAGTCAACCGCCCTCAAAGGGAGCTGGAGGCGGTCAGACAGGGACGACCGTGATGGGGGTGCCGATGCAGCTCAGGGTATAGGTTTGACAGATGGTGCCTAGGCCCGTGTCCAGTGACGAGCACAATCGGTCCAGTAGCAAGTCGTCATTTTATTTCGACAGGATAAGAGCGTTTCTGTTGTCGATAAAAGTCCATTTTCAATGGAGGTTTTAGCCGTGATTTCCACTATTTCCCTTCATTCTTCGCGCTTTATGCCCTATTGTTTGCTGATTCTATTTTCTATCCCAACTTCTCTGCCGAATTTTGGCCAACATGCCTCTGAATCTCAAAAGGAGGGTGCCATGGGGCACAATTTTTACCCTTCAACTTCAAAGGGGGGTCGAGAGGATATTCATTATACTGCGTATCGGATTATGGTACTAATGGTGGTTTTTCCTTGGGGTGTTATGGAAAGTGGGCGGCCTTTTTATTGTGTAATTTCGAACATTCTTGTTGCTGGTTTCCTTGAGCGATGGCTCAACAACCAGCATCAGGAGAGGCAGAGGGAGGGGCCGACTAGTTATTTCTCCTCTCAACTGATGTGGTAGCTTTTTTTTTTTTTTCAATGGCAAGGGTTCAGGATGGTTGAGGGATTAGACGCAAGCTACCGGGCGATTTCATGACCTTTTTGTACTGATAGGCCATTAAATACTGGCGCGGAGCCGGTAGATAGACATAATGGAACGCTATTTAGTCCGTATTAGAAAAGTGTACCCCGAATGATGGCTAGCTCATGCAAGGAGGGTGCCATTCACATCTCAACTCATGGGGATTGCGGAATTTCAAGTTTACCCATAAATATTTGGGTATCAGTGCCACAGGTACCGTGAGGAGGAAGGGAGGTCACATGAATAGCACACTACAAGTAAGTTACTGCACTGGTAGTGGATTAGTTGGGGTTTTAATGCCACTGGATAGCGTATTACATGTATTTTGTTAGGATTGCGGGTATTGTGTCCAGGTAATGGTACGAGCAGGGTTACGAAGGTAAAGATAGATTACCATAATATATACTGGGGGGGGTTACAGTATGATAGGGTCCGGATCTATTTCATAGCTGAGGAAGGGGCGATATTATATGAGGGAACCAGCGATAGGTGGTTGTGCACTGTACGAGTGCAAAGGAGAATCCCAGCATGATACTGCACTGGGACAAGGGTTGCGAGGGTACGGCCCGAGAGGTAGCTTAAGTTACAGAGAGCACGGACGAACGAGACGAAATATGAGCGATTGGCCAACAGAAAGCTCCATAGGAAAAGGCGCAACATGCAAGCCATTCCTCTCGCTTGTTCCCCCGGACCCACCGAGTCTGGCTGAAAAAAAACCATCGTCTTTTAGTGGGGTTGAGAACCTTGCTCCACGATAAGGCAGGGCTGATAAATTCTTCCATCAGGAGTATAGCTGAGCACAGTATTGAGCACAAACAACGCGTTACCTTCTCCCTTCGCCCAGGCAAGTGCTTTGGATTCCTCGTACTACCACTGTGTCTCTTCCACCAACTTTCTACCACCGTACTCGTACTGGTACTCCCCATACCAGGCGAACAAGCAGGACCAACATGGCCACCTTACAACAGCTGCAGACGACATGTCTGAGCCTTCTCTTCTCAACACAAGCACACCCCGTAGGATTTGCCAAACTATCCATAAAGCCTGAGACCAGCCTATCCAGCGAGGAAGAGGAGCACCTCTTGGGCCTCTATGACAAGCTCGAGAAGGTATGTCTCGAAAGGCGTATACTCGAAGCTGAGATGTCGGGGGTTGGGATTGAAGGTGGTTTTTTCCTCCCCCCCCCCTTCTTTTCTTTTTCCCCCCTCTTTCCTCGCTTCTTTCTTGAACTCTCCGCCCCTCCCCTCCTTCCCACACACATACCCAAGCGTTCAATGATTGGTTCCGTGCCTAACAAGCGTTTGGGATCATGCAAGACGCAGATGACGACCTCTCGATCGAGGAGCAACTCTGCATCGCGGAAGCAGAGCTGTTGGTGAGTAAGGCGAATTCAGTGATGAAAGGAAAAATTGTCGAGACGACATTGGCTACACAGCCAGTGCTTCGAGCGGTCCACTTGAGCTCTAGAAGCACCGCTAAGGAAAGGTAACACCCTCTCTTCCCCTCTACTCCTGCAACAAACATGACTCCCGCCAACTTTGTGTTGGGCTGAAATCCAATCCAATCTACTAGTGCTTTATCACCGCTTATCCTCCGCCGGGACGTCCTCTCAGTCACTCACGCCAACCTCTCCCACGTTCTCGGCACTAGCCTAGAGGCACTATCGAAGCTACAAGTATCTAACGAGAATGCTCAGGTTCTCAACAGGCAATTAACTGCGAGACTGCTCATACTCAGCGAGAAGAAGAAGAAGGCGAAAGAAGTAGTGGCACGAGACGATCAGGGATACACAGCTGCTGAGGAGGCGCTCCGGGGAGCTAAGATTAAATGGGAAGTCATGAGAAACGCCTTGCAGGCGATTATAGTGGGAAGTGGGGTGGACTGGGTTGGCGATAAGAAGCTTAGGGATACGGTTTTGTCCTGCGGCGAGGAGTTGGAATTGACCTGATCCCCCCCCCCCCCTTTTTTTATAACTGTCTTCGATCCACTTCGTGACTTGGGGGTTATTTAGGCATGTAATATACCCGCGGCTATCGTTCCGTGCTACACATCTCAACCTGCATCCTGATGACGCGCAGGAGGTTCTCTGGCGGTGGAGTCCTTAACCAGGAACACGGACACGGGGGGGGCTGGCGTTTGGAAGGCGCAGAAGCTGTATTTTAATCATTTCATGTACCTTGCTTTTTTCTCTCCCCCCCCCCTCTCCTTTCTTTCGACAAGCATGACTGTATGGTAGGATCACACATTACAATCCAATTGCAAAGGGTCCCCCAGCGTAACATGCTCAATTTTTTTAAAAATTAAAGAAATAACTACAAAGAGCAATTACTCTCCTACCTATATACTTACTACGCCCTGCTGCAAACACCACAATCTCTCTATGAACCTCTCACACCAAATATACGCCACCATGTCCCTTAGACAACCTCAATTCCGGTGTGAGGCGCGCTACAAGTAATCACGAATGCACATGCCATACGGTATACCTTACCCTCTGACCATCCAACTAACCCCGACCGACCGACCAACAGCAGTCAATAGCTACTACCGTACCGTGCCCCGTAAAGATGAAAAGGGAAAGACCTTTCCTGTGAAAAAAATTAAAAAAAGTGCCAGCAAGGCAGTCGCCACCATAGTGCAATGCGTGTGATCGATGGGATGGGACACGACATGACATTGATGTACTGTAACAACGGCATGGGGCGTGATCGATGGCATATCACACTAGTAATTCGACATATTTACCCTTGCAAAACCAGGCCTGGCTCCCACATGACAGGGCACTGTGCTCCGGTACGGGGCAAGATCGGGTCGGTGCGGTACTCTAGAGCACTGTACAAGTGCAGTACGGCAAGTTCCTAGTTACGGTAAAGTTGGGGGAGAGGTTTCACTTTTCAATTTTAGTCATTGGGAAAGGTACCGTACCGTACCACACTGCACTGCACTGCACTGTGATCCTGCGGCCGGGTTGAAAGGTGGAAATTCCAATCAAGTTTTTTCCAGCTTCAACCTGGACACACTAGTATAATGAATGGGTGGGCCAGATTTTATAGGCACTTTTGTCTCGTAAGTTACTATGGGGGGGGGGGAGGTGCGAGTTACGGTGGTGTGTGTGTATGTAGGTAGGTATGTACTAGTAGGTATGAGTACCATACTGTACTCTAGAAAGATTTGCTGTGGGGTGCTTTCTAGGCTTGATGGTGGCGTATGATGGAAGGTAGTGGACTATGCACAGCACTTGCACTCGGGTACTGAGCGCGGCAACTTTATGATACGGTGCGACAAACTTGTGGGGTTGGGTTATTTTAGTTTGGGAAAGGACCAATAACGGTGCGCCGGTGTTGGGTTCTTGGCGGCCGCTGTCTCACCGCGCGGCTGTGGGTTAATTAGTTATCGGTGACGGGTAGACTATGTGAGAACTTGAATGAGATGTCTGGGCCAAAGAGGGGGGAGTGGGATGGACCGCCTTCTCAGGTACTCGGGTGTGGAGGTAAGTGAGGAGACGGACAGGGGTAGTCTATGGGCGATTCAGGAGCATATCTCTGCATAACACCAATAACAGTAAAGTAGCGGGACCTCTAAGGCTTGATGGTATAATACTTTTCTGGTCGAAGATGCACTCATAACACGTTCCTGAATTGGCCCCGTCCTACTAGTACTCGAGTATGTCCCCATGCTATGCATAGATATGTCCTCTGGCTACCCGCACCCCTGTTCGTCTCGTCACTAACCTCCACACCCAACAGCGGGGAAGCAAGGGGTAGGGAGAAAGAAAAAAAAGAACTTTGGTTCCAGAGGGGGTCGAACCCTCGACCTTGGCGTTAACATCTGGATGATATTAGCACCACGCGCTAACCAACTGAGCCATGGAACCGTTGTAGAACTGACAGAAAGAATATATAAGTGCCTATAAGAATCTTAGGAGCGATGAGAGAATGATATCACCGTATGATCTGGCAAAAGTCGGATTGATGCTACTGAGGATTTTCTTGAACCTGCCCAACCACCGTGGTCTATATGTTTAAACTGTGATGAATTCGCTTTCTTCGCGCCCTCCTATTAGCTCAGTTGCCTTAGTTTCGCTTTAGCTCCAGTCCGACTTTTGCCAGATTATACGGGTACTCTATTATGGGTAGGTTATTAAACGCCAGACACCGTTGCTCACCGCCCCGCCGAGCGCCGTAAACGAGCAACCACATAATATTAATCACTGGGAGGAGATGAGCGGGATTAAACGGACTTACTAGTCTCTAAATCACCGATTCGCCCTCCCCTCCCTCCTTGCCTAAAAAGCCCCGACCGCCGCCAAAAGGAAAATGAACAAGCCCCACAAACTCCCCACGCCACGTTCCCAAATTATGCATAAAGTCTCTTGCTAGAAATATAAACCAGTAAAAAAGATTACGATCCAGCCCCCTCCACCCCCTCCATCGCTTCCGCCAATCTCTCCACCGACGTCAAGAACGGCCGCTCAGCACTCCCAGACAACGTCCTCCTCCGCCGGCCCGTAACCGTGGTAGGCGCAGACCGCGGTGCAGTCGCAGTTGTAGTGCTGATCTGCTCCGCTTCCTCCCGTACAACGGCTTCCGCTGCCTGCTCTGAGAATGGCGTGCCAGTTAGGGGCGCGAGGATCAGGTAGCGCCAGACGTAGAGCACTGCGTCGTAGAGGAGGATTAGGATTGCCGGGGTCATGGTTAAAATCCCTAGGAACACCTGGTTGGAGATGTTAATTAGTGGTGGTGTAGTGGGTAAGGTGAGTAGCTAAGGAAGCTTACGAATGAACGTATGGCCCAAGTCTGAAGGGTTCCTAAAACTTCTAGTGGGCGTATGTTTGGCAGAGACATGTTTCGGGTACCTCGATGGGTTGTTGCTTTTGTGGATCGGGAGCGCGGGAGGGAGCGCGGGAGGGTACGTTGTGGGTAGTGGTGTCGCGGAATGTAAGAGGAAGGAGGGGGGGGGGTGGGAGTGAGAGAAAGAGTGCGGCGGGTAAACGGGGGAATTCGCGGTAGTGCATAGGTTGAATGGCTACTTGCTTGGGATGCCGGGAGTGGAGGCTTGAGCCGTGGCGCGTGAGGTTCGGTGGCTTAGGCGAACTGGTTACACAAGACATAGGATTTATTGGTTTAGCTTGGCCCTGGAGGGTGGATACCGACTCATGCCGGAGTGATCGGATCGTCATGATTTTGCTATCATCTGGGTCGGTGCAATAGTAATGAAATTTGAGACGTGTTGCTATTGTCATGGGGTAGCGCTGTGCACAAGGTCTATGGCTTGATCTAAGCTTGGGCTCTGCAAGAGCGTGGCGGGGGCGCAGACTCGCGAGCTCAATTTGCGCTGCTCTACCCGGGTATGGACGAAAGTGATGGTAGGGACAAGGGTTAGAAAACATCAGCATACATTTTCTAACCCTTGTCCCTACTATCACTTTCGTCCACCCCGAGTATTATCATATGATAGCACTATCGTACTCGAGTAGTATCTTGATGTTCAGGCCTCGGGACGAAGCTGAGATTAGGGTTGCATTTCGGTGGGCAAACCACTTGATCGCTAAATATCTAGCTTCCCCTGTTGAAGTACTGCAAGCATCAGCTCCAGCGTTTTTGAGAGCAGGGGCCAGAATGATTCCCTCCTCTGCCGATCAAGTAGGGCCTACAAGTAGTTCAGACCCCTATGGAAGGACTGCGCTTGTGCCTTATAGAACTAGCAAGGGGCCCTACGCGCTATAGGCTTTAAGGCCCAAGGCCCACTTGCGCAAAAACATCTCCAAATTCGCCCTAGAAACATAGCCCAGAAGCTATGTCGTGCGCTGTTTCAATCCCTCTGAGATATCAAGAAGCTAAGGCAACCATACCAAAACGAGTCAATCCAAAAGCCCCTAACCTATGAGAAGTGAGTTCATCCCCCCGACTGGTATCGTATTACAAGTATGTATATATCCAACCCCAACAGCTACCTGGGCACGTTCAGTTATTTTTTACAGGTAACAATGCCTTTATCCCCGGTGCACTATCCGATATTTATGAACTCCTCCCTCAGTATAAAACTGTGCTTGTGTATATATATATACAAGATTCCGGAGTTATGAACAGGCCATGAAAGCAATCAATCACTTGCGAAGGCGGTGGTAGCCAAGATAGAAAACTCTTGAGCCCAGAGGACTTGTCGTTCTTTATAAACAAGCTCTTCAGGATGACACCTCTTGGTGACACAATTGGGATAAAAGCCTCAGCGTCGCAGATTCGCCATTCGGTAAGGGGGAATACCTCCATTGTACTAGGTGGGTTCAGTAAGATAGGTGCTGCACTTTCCATAGCTGCGTGGACCTGTAGGTCGAAAAACACGAACCCTCCTTAAGACGAAACTAATAAGCATTATGACCTCGAAGAGGGACACCCGTCAGTCAACAACATTCGCTGAAGTATTAGACTCCTTGTCGCTATCTCTTTTTGCATCATATTCCTCCCCTAAGTAATCTCCTGGACAGCCAGTAAACCGCCATACCTTTTTTAGATTGAAGAAAAAGGGCGAATAAGTTTCCCTATGGAAAATTTTGTAGCTAGGCCACTCAGTCAGCTCTTTTTCCCTAATTTTGCAAATTTGGGATGAAAAATGAGGATCCTTGAAGGAGGAGGGATGCCCAGACTTGCATCATATGGGATCACTCGCATAGATTTCTCAAGCAAAAGTGGAACAGATTAGGGGGATAGCACTTCTAGTTTTTGTTGTGCGCTTCACTGCGGTCTCTCCGAACTGCTAACACAACTGATTCTTGCTTAGTAGCACAAGACTCACTGGCGCACTGCAGGTAAGGGTGGACTCAGAGCCCCACTGCCGGGTGCAGCATGGATGCTGCAGTATCATACCTCACATGTAACTATGCCCATTATACCAACGACCTAGGCCGGGTTCACCCTGCTACATAGTGCTTGACAGGGAGCCTTACTATCATGTGCTGAGAAATCCAGAGGCCTCCATTCCTGATCCCCCTGACTTGTGTGTAGATTAGGTTTTGTGCTGGGTGGTTGAAAAAAACACCTATATCTAAGGCCAATTGCACCACAACTTGGCTTGCGTTCGGGTGCACACGGACCAGTTTGGCTGAAACGGGTTTGCCCGTTTATCCCGCGACCCTTGATTCCCCCCCCCCCAAAAAAAAAGCCAGCCTCCACACAACGCGCGAGGGGCTCAAGAGCTCCCCCTCCAGGGTTTGATTGTTGTCTTTTCCCCGAGGAATACGCAAAGTTCCCTCAGATGTCAGGACGCACATAACTTAACCGCCGACTCTATAGGCACTAGGCTAGGGAAAACTACCCACAGGGGTTCCATTTCAGGTTCTAAAGCATCGCTCACGTTCATCGCCCTATGCGTATCTGCTGGCACTCCACCAAGTTCTGCTAGATACTCAACATCGAATTACTAGTGGCAGGGGTGGAAAAGCACAACATTATTGATCGGCCCCTGTGCTTAACAGTTGGGGGGGGGGGGGTCATTAACGTTTACAGGGAGGTCAGGAGCTCGACCCCAGCCCGGGGTGGACGTAGCAGATATTGAAAGGAAAAAAAAAAGTAAGCCCTAGTGAACCACCCTTTTGCCATCCGAGGTGTCCATCAGTTTGCCCTGAGGCTTGATGAAAGAAGTGTTGATCGCTTCCGGGACTTCATTTACCTATGATAAATGACCAGAAACTCCTGACTTGGGAGTCTTGGAGATGAGGAGTAAGACTCCTTTTAGGTAACTCAGTGAGCCATCCATCCAAAATTTATGTATCCCCAGAAGCTCACCAAGCGAAAATAAGTGACCCGAGTGACATACGACGCTTCCAGAAACAGGGCTAAGTCAGAACTCCAGCTCTTATCTAGAAAAGTTATGATAATAGGGATCCTACATGTAACTGCAGCAGAAAGATATCAATTCCGCTGAGATTGATTACTGCTTAAGCACCAAAGGTATCACAACACTCTATCAGAAAGCACCATGCCTTTAATTAGTCTACCGTGTGAGATACTCCTCCAGATATGTGAAGGGTAGGGTGTTGCAGGAATAAACTCTCTCTTTTGAGGGCATATTACTACTTTGCATCCCACTTCGCTCACATTCCCTCTACGTAATAAGGATGGCGTATCTAGTTAAGGAACGCCACTAACCTACAGCAAATCACGAAAACAAGGCGGTGGTAAAGACGCTCCTGGAGAGTGGCATTCTTGAATTCGTATCTCAAGAGCCCCCCTTCTACTACACAATAGCAAAGCACCACAACGATCCGCTCATTTCTCGATTCTGGTTTCACCGCGCGAAGCGCGCACGCCTCTGGCCATAGATATTTACTGCTGCGCCGGGCGGCCCAGGTAAAACGGGCAAGATGCTGTCGAACTACTTCTGGAGGGGGGGATGTTGGTTGCGGCAAGGGCGGGAGGCGGATCCTCAGCACCCCGGGTGGCTCTGGTATATGCGTGTGCAATGGGCCGCGAACGGATAGTAGCGGCGCTGCTCTGACAGCCGAAATCTAGGCTTCCCTTGACTCGAGTCTCGGTTGGTGTCCCCTGGACCACCAGCCCTGTGTGGAGGGCACAACCCTGTTAGGCTTCTACCCGATGCCAGCAAGTCTACCCCCAACGGGTTCAGATACTACAACATGTATAAAGCACCGGCGCCATCGCGGCGTACAATCTGAATCCGGAAATGATGAGATTGCTACTATATTTGCCGACTAGTGCGTGGGCATTGCTCCTGGGGGAGAATACCCTGTCCCCACTACCCCACAGGGAACTTTCTCCGCCGTGCATAGAAGCCTAACTAGGGTACGATGAATTGGTGAGTCTTCTCTAGTTGACGAGAGGGTAGATGTCAACCTTCAACCATGACTCCCCTTCAAGCCGATCTGTTGCCGATCTACCGCGCAGTAAATAAAGGGTGGTGAAAGACATTCCAGCTTCCATTAGTCTGTGGGTGTGTCGATATCAATCTTAGGATTATCCCTGACATCGGGGCCCTGGGCCGCAGCTATACCCCGCTACTTTGAGCGGTGCTCAGGGAGGGCGTGGCAATTGTGAGACGGTTCCTACTCTAAGAGGATCAACTCAGGGGAGCCCCAGGTTTCAGCACAGGCCAAATTAAGTGGATTTTGAACTTTGAGATGGACAGGCCTCAACAGGAAGGATCAGGTATAATACCAGGAAGAGGTGAAAACCTCACTTAGAGCTCTATAGTGTCGGGTCATGGGCCTATTTTGAAGTTTCCGCCGGAACCGATTCATTGAACCGTCTTAACAACACCCAGATTCCTATTTGTAAAGTATGACACAGTAACTCGAATAAACGAAACTAGTGCTAGGATGATCAAGTTGCTCCTCCTGATAAGTCTGATGTGTTTGCTCTTCCCCCCCCCCCCTTCCCCAAAGGTGTTTCTGCACTACGCATCACATTGTCCATCTGCCCGATTTCTTGCAGCACTCGGCCAGCATTCCTCCCCACAGCCGATCCCTCCTTTCTCTAAACTCCGTAAGGAACCGGGCTCCAAGTAACTGCTGTGGTAACCTCGGGTAACACGACCATCCATGTAGAAATACCGGCAGTTTGACACTTCTCACGAGTGAGAAATCATGAATCTTGGCCTGCAAGACAGTTGATTTACACATGGCCTGCACGAATATGTCGGGTACACCCTAGCTAATATTAAACACAAAACCGCATCCCCCAATCCCAGCCAAGCCCTGGTTGGTCGTGCGAGCTTATAACCGTATTGAACTCTACCATTAAGAGCCCGTTTGGTGGGAACGGAAGGCTGGTCGACTTTCCGTTCACCCATACAAAGCGACCGTTTTGAAACAAAAGGGAACAGTCGCTTTGTATGGGGGAACGGAAAGGTCGACCCGCCTCCCGTTCCCGCCAAGCAGGCTCTAAAGTCTCATATGCCCCCCCTTGTAAACCCCCCCAAATGCAACGATACCCCCCGATCCCACATTAAACACGTTATGGAAGTTTGCTCGTAAGTTAATCAATTTTAGGTCATGTTTGGCACCCAAGAAAAATGGCATTTTTTTATATATAGTGGCGTGCCAAACAGGGCCTTAAGCTTTTTACCATTGTATCACATGATTTAAAAATATGAAAGGAAGGGAATTTACGATAAAGACAGAAGGGAGAATCCACAATTGATAAGGGTGTGTGTAATCTGTAAACCTGAGAATGGCAAACCTTGATGGCCTGAGCTATGATACCAGCTATGAGATTGTGGGCAAGTAGTAGGGCAGTCCTTAACTACTACAAGCAGTTAAACATTTTTGCGGTACGAGTACTAGCTTATAGGAAACGACGCCTAATTAAGCCACAATCAAGTAACTTATAGCTATCCCACCTACCAACTCATACATATTCTTTTCCTGGTCTTTCTTGTGGCTTCCTAGTAATTAGATGCTAGACATGATAAGCGATAGTGCGATTCGGACCCCACAAATACCACCAAACGGTTATAAAGAACTCAAACAGACCCCACCGCTGGGGAAGTGAATTTATCGTGACTGGTTAGGGGGTACAGATGAGCACACCCCATACATCTATGAATGACAAGGGACCGCCGTACAGTGTCATGCTCCCGAGATAATCCTCTGGGAAGAAAAGCATGAGGCCAATTCAAAAAAAGAGTCCTACCGAATCAGACACTCTCAGCACCTTGCTCGTAGTCCATAACTGCAAATTCCGGAGGCTCGGCCCCCTCAAAAAATCATGATACCATCACCTCCTATTGGGTAATTCCCACCACCACCACCCCAGGCCACCGCAAAGCCCACCACGCCTATAGCACACAACCTCTGTTAGCCAATCCCCCATCCGCAATTCGCGGAGCACAACGAGAACGAGGGGTGGGGGCAGGAAAACTACCGTGGTGCCCACAGCACAACCTATCAAAAACCCACCTACGGCCCCCCATAAAAGCCAGATGGGCATTCCGTACGCTTCTGTAGCCTCCAGTGCAGCCATCCTGAGACTCGCAATAGAAGAGATGGAGCCGTATTCCTCGGCCGTGTAGTGCTCAGTTCCGCTGGGTGGGGTGGAAGACCCGTGTGATTTTTGTAGGATTGGGTTTAAAGTGAACATAGTAATAATAATAATGATGTTGCGTGGAATTTTTCTCGGTGGTTTTTAGTCAAGGGATTTTCAGGGAGTTGAAGAGTATTGTGGTAGAGAGAGGCATGATATGTGTCCAGATTGAGTGGAGTGGAAACTGTAGGTGGCCTTTCTAAACGATTGTGACTGTAGGTTTTTGTGACTACTACTAGCTTGCAACTACGATGTAATGAAGTCACCAAGTTTTTCATCGTCGTTTAGGGAAAAGTGGTGTGAAATATTTTACGAGTGATAGCCTATGAGTATCCTCTGTCTCTGAAGCTTATTAATCCTCCCAGACAAAGTTTAACTCAGGTTGATCCCAGTCACATGCTTCGATAGCAAAAATTGGTAATATAAATATTATGAATTGCAAGTCTTTTTCTTCCTGTGAGAAAGATTTCGATATAGAAGCAACTTAATTGTTGTGAGAACTGCCCTAAATCCTACTGTAAGAGTATTATCACAAGCAGTCCAACGGTTTTCTGCTGAGCTCGGCTCCGGCTTGGCAACTCGGCCCACTCCAGTGCTCTGATAGAGAATGTGCAAGCACAAGTGGCCCACCAGAAAATTAGTAGGATCAACCTAGGTTAACCTACGAAATAATCCCTGTCATGTATAAAAACATCCCCTACACTTATATACAATAGAGGGTCGGTGAAGAGTTAATTTAAGCCAATCTGCAAAACAATTTCCGTCTTGTACGAATCTTTTTTTATATAAACTTTTTTCATTAATTTTCAGGCTTTCTATGCAACTATTCCGTGTCTACTCTTTCACTACCCATCTGAAAGCGATACCGGCACTTGCAATGGGTACCGCCTCTGCTCTCAGGCCAAATCTACTTAACAACTATTTGTCCCCCATATTCTCCTTTTGCCCATGAAGAAAACTCCCCTAGAAGCTCCCTTCATGCGCAAAAGTAAAAGCACCTCCCCACTTCCTCTCCTCAATCCAAATTCGCCCTCCTCCTCATCCTTCTCATCTCTTCCCTCGCCTTTCTTCTATCCTCTCCCCTTCTCCCCTCCACCCCTCCCAATACTTCCATATTCACCTTCCTCAATCTCCCTCCCAACGTCCCCCCGGGTACTTGTACTCAAGGACAGCATTTCTCCGACCAGCAGCCTCAACGGAATTGGCATCTGTGCGACTCCACAACCCGGGTACATATCCCGCTGTTTCTCCTTGTCAATCACAAACATTCCGACTGAGTTTCAAACAGAAAAGTCACGTGCAGTCACTGGAAAACCTGCTTACCCATCATAGAAAGATGGTTGGTAATTCGCAAAGGAGCTGTAGCTTCCGATCGGCTATTTCCTTGGCTGTTGGTTCCGACAGAAGTGTTATCGTGAAAGTGATCATGTCTTGAATTAGGTTGTTGCAATAGGTGCGATCATCAGAAACCTAACGATCGGAAGGCCAGCCGGAAGAGAAAAAAAAGGCGGGGGATCGGCTTGCCGTCCTCGGTTTATGACCTCCCGGGAATTGCCAAGGGATTCTTACAGGGCAGTTTCAAGCACCATTTCTTCACTCGTATCCCCAACTAACTTTACCGGTACAAGTGATGTGATATGAAAGAGTGGATCCAATAAACCCGCTCTTTCTCACTACGCTCCTGCTCCACCGCAATCCCAGAAAAAGCAAATATTAAAAGGATTCTCGACGCATCTTTTCTCGGGAAACGCAGAGCGCAAAAACGTCACAAGAATCTATCAACAGAGCACATTAGTACAGTAACCCTGCCTGGAAAGGAGGCTTAAAAAGTCGCTCTGAAAGGGGAAGCATATAGCGTCAAGAGTCCGGCGTGTCGGGTCGTATGTGTATGTAGGTCGTCTGTACGAGTGCTCGAGTATTCGTGGCATTGCAGGGACAGCTACAGCACAATACCGGTACTCGAGTATATGTGGACTTGCAAAAAAACCACCACGTACTGATCCCCCAGCACGACCTTGTTGGAAATTCTTAAAAGAGCTACTCGAGCACAGTGAGAAGAAATTTTCCTGTAATGAAGAAATCTCCCTCTCAGCTACTCATTGTTCAGGTGGGAACGCATTTCGCCCTGTCAAGCCCCTCCTTCGTATTGTGCTTTGTTAGGCAACCAGTACTGTTCGTACGTACCGGTATGTGAGTTGCGAACACGAAAGGAGTAAGCCTCTTGGATCACGAGTTTCCAGAATTTTGATACAGTCTCCGTTGCAATCCCCCGACAACTAGATCCCAACAAGGTCCCTGGGGACTCCGGCGAGGCGAAGCAGAAGCTAGCCTACGAATCCTGACAGGCGGTGCCAGAATTTCCATCACACCATGGGCGGTCGCGGGCCTCTGGCGGATGCATCCATCAAAATCGGGAGGGATTCCGTGATAGAATGGAGCTCGGAGATGAGCCAAGTGATAGTCCGACATCTGGCATGGCCTGTAAACAAACTGCTGAATCCATCCAATGGTTAAATCCTCTCGTATCATAAATACCGTAAGTCCCAGAGGGAAAAATAAAGAAAGTTTTCCCAACAAGACAAGTTAGTGGCGGTGGTAGTACAAGTTAACCAGCTAGGAATTGTGGAGGTTTTTTTAATTTCCCTTAAAAGGACAGATGTTTGATTCCCTCTTTTTTTTTCCTTTTTCCTTTTTCCCTTTTTCCCCTCTGCCTCGACCTTTCCTCTCAACCGAGAATGTGTTTTTCCGAGTGACAGCAAGATAAGCATACCGGTATTTATGTTGCTCGTATGATTGGCGACAATGGCCCCTGCAATTAGGGTCATTGGACAATCGGGAGAGAGAGCCCTAACCCGCAAGCATAGCATTCTACTTGTAATTACGTCCCACATCCCGATAGGGAAAGATGATTCGGAACCACGAGACCCGAGCACCTGATGAATATACAAGCAAGATATCGGAAAGGTTCTTTTGTAACAGTGCTTGCAGTGAAGAAAGTATTGAGAGAGAAGAGGGATGGTGGAGGGAGAGAAGGAGGGAGAGAGATGGAGAGATGGAAGGAAAACAGATCACGATATGAGGCAGGACCCGGTAAGTCTCAAGTGGCCGCATATCTGAAGGGGGTTGTCCCTGTCCCGGTAGTGTGCTCCTGTTGCTGATCTGCTTCTGTTGGAGGATGGCGCTGTTCCTGAATGAGGATTTTTTATTCTTGTTTGGGAGGGGGAGGGACAAAAAATATTAGTGGCATGGTGAAGTCTTGGAGGCTGAAAACCGGAATGGGTTGGGCTTCAACGACAACAGAAATTCAATAAAGGGTACTGCCGCTTAGACCCCTTCAACCAGCGATTTCCACTCTCGCCATCTGCCCTGCCTCCGTCCCAGCTGCTGCACGAGTACTCGAGTATACCTTTCTCTAGCAGGCTCCCTCTCTCTCTCCCTCTCTTGCGCGTGTACACCCTCACACATCCTGTCCCCCGAGACTCCTTTCCACCTCGTGCCCTGCACCCTGGAATTTGCAGGTTATTTAGTTGGTCCCTTCCCACCTCCCTCGATTTCTATCCTGACCTTGTCCCCTATTTCCTCTTCCCACTTTTCTCTTCGACCTTATAATTCACCTGTTCTCCCCTCTCCTCATCTTTCCCCTTAGCTCCATACCCCCCTCTCAAACACCTTTGCTCCTTTCATAATCTCCTAGAATTTTAGACTTTCAGTTCACGAATTCACGATCTGCACTCATAATGTCTACTCGTCCCCAAAACGTCGGCATCAAAGCGATTGAAATCTACTTCCCTAGCCAAGTTTGTTTCTCCCACCACTTGCAGAAGTTTGCGCCATCTTGCTGCTGAGCTACGATGGCGTGATAACTCCCATCCATTTGAGAAGCAACTTCTCTAACTTTAGGAATGCTAGTGCGTTGATCAAGCTGAGCTGGAGAAATTCGATGGCGTCTCCACTGGAAAATACACAATCGGTCTCGGACAAACCAAAATGTCTTTCTGTGATGACAGAGAAGGTGATTTTCCAATCCTTCGGATAGGAATGAAGGAAGTGTGTCCGGAAACTTACCTGTGACTTTAGACATCTACTCTCTGTCATTGACTGCTGTCAAATCACTCCTCGAGAAATACGACATTGACCCCGTGTCAATTGGTCGGCTAGAAGTCGGCACCGAAACTTTGCTTGATAAATCAAAGTCCGTAAAGTCTGTACTCATGCAGCTTTTCACTCCCAATACCAACATCGAGGGTGTTGACACTGTCAATGCTTGTTACGGCGGTACCAACGCTCTGTTCAATGCTATCAATTGGGTTGAGTCTTCAGCTTGGGATGGTCGCAATGCGATCGTCGTTGCCGGTGACATTGCCCTCTACAGCAAGGGAAATGCCAGACCTACCGGCGGTGCTGGTTGTGTTGCCATGCTTGTTGGCCCCGATGCACCACTCGTTCTGGAGCCAGGAAAGAGAGGAAGTTACATGTCTCACGCCTATGACTTCTACAAGCCAGATTTCACAAGCGAATATCCCGTTGTAGATGGTTACTTCTCCATCCGTTGCTACACTGAGGCTGTCGATGGCTGCTACAAGGCGTACAACAACCGGGAAGCCACCCTTGCTGCTCTCGCACATAAGAATGAGGGCGCCAACGGAAATGGTGTAACCAACGGAAATGGTGTTGCTAACAGAAATGGCCACGCCGCATCCAATGGTGGGATCGACCGCTTTGACTACATGCTTTTCCATGCCCCAACATGCAAGCTCGTATCCAAGTCGTATGCCCGCCTTTTGTATAACGATTTCCTCGCTTCTCCTGCAGCTCCTCAGTTCGACAGCGTTCCCCAAGACCTCCGTGAGCTCGATTACGAGCAGTCACTCTCAGACCGAAATATCGAGAAGGCCTTTGTGGGTCTTTCCAAGAAGAAGTTTGAGGAACGTGTGAAGCCTAGTTTGCTTGCACCTACGCAGTGTGGAAACATGTATACCGCCAGTGTTTACTCTGGCCTTGTATCCCTACTTTCCAATGTTGATTCAGACACTCTCCAAGGCAAGAGGGTTGCCTTGTTCTCCTATGGGAGTGGGTTAGCGAGTAGTTTGTTCTCTTTGACAATCAAGGGTAGTACCAAGGAGTTGGCTGAGAAGGTTAGCCTCAAGGAGAGGCTCGAGGCGAGAAGGGTTGTTGAGCCCCAAGTTTACGACGATGTAAGTTGACTACCACCCCTCTATTTATTGAGGTTTACTCTAATATCTACCTCCCTAGATGTGCGAACTCCGCCACCAGGCTCACGGAAAGAAAAACTTTGTCCCTCAAGGGAGCGCTGAGACTATCAGCAAAGGTGCTTATTACTGCCTCAAGGTGGATGAGCTGTTCCGAAGGGAGTACCAAAGAAAGGAGTAAAAAAATTTCCTTTGTTAATGGGAAGATATCCCTTGAGCTTTTAGACGGGGCTTATGTCTAGACACGCCATATACGAAAAATAAACTATGTACCTAATGAACGCCGGGCACTAAATTCCATTAACGGCAATGGAATAAAGTCCATGCGGGGGGGGGGGGGGGGGGGGGGGGGGGGGGGGGGGGGGGGGGGGGGGGGGGGGGGGGGGGGGGGGGCCGCCCCGGCGCGCGGGGGGGCGGGGGGGGGGGGGGGGGTGTGG
>Ga0307513_10000283_pt1 | contig 73400 bp, 73 predicted proteins | sample 15_EM_MG_FD_202174 | JGI IMG/M metagenome (GOLD analysis project Ga0307513, IMG submission 202174) | Populus trichocarpa ectomycorrhiza microbial communities from riparian zone in the Pacific Northwest, United States - 15_EM | ecosystem: Host-associated > Plants > Roots > Unclassified | place...
TTCTGGATCTTTTTACGGCGGTTGTGGGCTCTGTGACAACTTGGGGGTGCATATTATGATAGATGTGATGGGGTAAATTCAGGTGGGTGTATGCTCCACTTAATTCTCCGAGCACGATCTCCTACGGTTTTATACATAGCAGAGTGCTGGACGATGCTCGAGTAGGTTGCTTGTAGTTTGTGTAATAATAATAATATTATTATTATGATAACTTTGATGATTTATTATTATGGTAAGTTTATTGGGGTTTCTACTAATTTAAATAACTTCCCAACTAACTAACTTGGTAAGTAACTACGGTAGCCGATTAGCCAGCTTAACTCGATACGAGTTAGTATATTAACCTACATACCCGCCCAAGCGCAGTACCACCAGCCCCTGGAAACGCTTCGCCAGCCCTCCACTTCCAACTACCCGGTAAACTAATTGCAATAAAATTTTAGAATGTCATTGAAGACATATCCGGAAACGGTTATCTAAGAGGCCCTCGCTATTCTGCTGCTATTATTAAGTGTTGTCTTTGGGGCACAAGGGGGGGAGGGGGTGCTATAAGAACTCTACGAGCACAAACGCGAGTATGCAAGGACAATCTCAACGATAGACAGACATGAGCGAGCCCAGAATCCATAACAAAAAAATTGCCCAATTGATCAGAAAGAAAAATTCCTACCACACAGCTCTCCCTCCCCATCACTCCCCCCGGGGGCTCTGACAGGCCCAGAGTCTCCGCCCTATCCACCACGAACCAATCATAAATTCGAGCCCCCCGCTAGCCTTACAGCCAGGAAATACATCTTCAATACAAGCTCGCTACCCTCTGCTCCACCTACGCATAACCCTGGATTCACTTCTACCCCCCTACCCTCCAGATCACCCTCGCCAGCTGGGTGGTTCCCAAGTTGAGCCGAACTCTAAAGTCGCCTTTCCAGAGGCCATACACGCGCCCTGGCCTCCACATCGCCTTGGTATCCACTAGGGGACTGTGCTTACACTATCCCTGGACCGGACTGTTTAGTCTGGTTATATCATCCTTCAGGCGGGCGATATGATGTTTGGGAGATTTGGAATTTTGGCGAAGGGTGAAGGATATATGCTTAGGATAGTACCATCTGTTTTTTTTGCTCGTTGTTCTTGTGATCTTAATTGAAAGTAGAGGTGAAGCTCAGCTTGCTAAGAGCCTATCGCATATCTCTCTTGGTCCCTTCTTGCGGCGCAGCGCGAAGTGAAACTACACAATCCCACCTAGACATCACAACCCACGAGCTGGCTGTCGCATGTGCAGTGTGTCCCCTCGGCGAATACAGCTAGGCGCGCCCGAGGTGGTGGGGGTGTAAGTGCTTGCTAGGATCTCCGGACACTCTTGAAGAGCAAATTTGGCGGGCATTCTGTATTGTGCAACGATAAAGGAGCGGCAGCTTGCTACAGCCCCTAGCCGTAAGCGGTTGTGTGTGTAAGTAAGTCATAGCCCTGCCAGGGTCGTCGCTTCTAAAATCGTCAATATCTGCAAAGGACCGATACCGGTGGCCTGTGAAGGTGGTGGAAGGGATAACATCCAACCGCCAAGAAAAAGATAGGGGGGAAGTCAGATATTCTACAAAAGATGTTACTTCTCCTGGTCTGCGAGTCCGAGTTAACTGGCCATCGGCCACCACTGTTCTTATAGGGTGCAAGCCCCACGAGTGACAATCCATGAAATCACGTGACTCGTGGTGGAGAGAAAGTCTTGCAGCAACACTCCTAAGGCAAGCACCCGCCGCCGTAGTCCAAACGCAACGCAGGCTTCCCGGGGAATTCGGGAACGTGAATACGGGAAAGGGGGGAATGGGAAAAAAGGAAGTGTAGTAAAACTAGGAAAAAGGAGCTTCCAGCAGTGACATGATTACTATCCTCATTCTCTCCGCGGTGATATAAAACCCCAAAAAACGCCGAATACCCCATGCCCGATCAACCAAGCAATCCAACCCACTCTTGTCAATGAAGAACCTGTTTGACTACTCTCACTCTCACTTTCTTCCTCTGCCAGTCCCGGGGTCCTCCTCTTCCTCACCCTCATCGCCAGATAATTCAAATTCCCTAGGCGCGATGGCGGCCTCTAGGTCCGCGAGCTCATCGCCTTCATCCACGGCAACACCTTGGTAGCCCTTCGCTTGTCGCTTGCGCTCGAGCATGCGTTTGTGGTACCAGGTGCAGATCGCCAGGGCAGAGAGTGATCCGAAGATGTCGGCAAGAATGTCCCAAGGGTCGAACTTTCGGGCCTGTTGGAGGGGTTAGTTGACTAGGCCGAGCAGGAGGCACTGATAGAAGGGGGCATATTACGGATAGGAGAGTCTGGAGGAATTCGCTAGACGTGGAGAGAAAGAGGGTGCATATCTAGCCGGGTCAGCAGGCACACCGCAAGAAGGTGAGAGTCCAGGAGCACTACGAAAAATGTGAGGTTGAAGACTCGACGACGGGATGTATCCAGTATCCAGTAGAAAGATATCTGTGATCTAGATATTAGCCTCTTGGCATGTTTACACGGGGGATAGATAGAAAGAACAGAAGGGGTGGAACCGTCAGAATGAAGAACACAGCATAACTGAGGAATTTATCGTTGATAGGAATCGGAGTGGTAGTCGTTCCCAGCCATAGCGAGAATAGCGATAGTATAACGAAAGCTATTGCAAAGGGCGTTCGGACCCTGTATAATGAACCTCTATTAGAGCAATACCAAATATAGGATGCGATATGATGATAGGGGATGAATACCTCATGTTTGTTCTCTCTCGTGTGTTGGTGTTTGTGAGAGCGACGATGGTCTGGCGTGAAGTGGAATAAAATCCGTGGACCAAATGATCTGCGGTGGACGTAACTGTTGCCAAGAATGTAATGACTAAGCCTGTGGTGTTACGGTTATGATAGGGCAGAGCCTTCTATTCTTTGAAGCATGCTGCCGAGCAGGGGTTCCCCGATTACGCTTTTCGGTTTTTCACAACGATTTTATTATGAGAGGGGATAGCAATGACGGTAGCCTTCACATGTATCGAGCTATGGGTCAATGAGCCCCTCGGCGCTCACGGATTCTCACTCGAGCACTCTCGCTTCTGATACAATTAGTCCAAGCTATCGCATTTGGTTACTTAATTGATTCGGGTGCGCAAAAGGGGAGATATCAACGACCGTTTTCTCTCCCATGCACATTCTCCTTTGATCATATTCGTTCTCACCTCCTAGGATGCGTAGTAGCGATGGCTCACTTTGAGCCTCATCAGATGAGGTCACGTGTGTAACTAGATGCCGAGTAAATTTTTGATTTTTTCGATCAAGTTTTAAGCTTATAAAAATCGCTAATGACATTAACCCATAGCATGAAGTTTTCAGGCCTGATCTTTAAACGTGATGATGATATTTAGCGTCATTACTTACTAAATGTGTTCATGAATGATCACTCGAATTTTTGAGATGAACCTACGGTTGATAAGCCTGTGAAGGAGAAAAAAGGTATCATATCATAGCCCGCCTGCTCGCTTGATGGTCCACGACTCAATGGCTCCCCTCACCTGCAAACCCACTGGTACTATAGCTACGCACTACGATGGTACTATATGGTAGACGATACTGCTACAGAGGAATCCAGAGCACCATTTCTCCTCCGTACCGGTATGCTACCCCCCCCATCTCGTATCAAACAATCCTCCATCGAACGACACTTCAGAACTTAGGGGGGTTTACCTCTTTCGCCTCTCTAATCCCTTATCTAACCGTGCGGTTACTCTATTCGCCTCGTATCATTTATTCTCACCAAGGAGTTTGGCTGGTGGATTTCTTTGCGGATTCGTGGTAGGAGGAATAGAAATTATCGAAAAGCAGAGTGTCGTTTCTTTCGTAAAGTTCTCCGCTTAACAAGCCTTTAGACCCGCCCTCCTATTTATTTACCTCTCACTCTCTAGTTTTCTCTTCCCCTCCAATCACCAGTACACACACACAACGCTTACCTACATCAAGTGAGCATTTTATACAAGTAACTACGCGATAGGCTCCGATTTCCTCTGTTCTCGGGGCCTTTTTTCTTTTTTCTTTCTCATTCTTGAACTTTGGAAAGCGCTGATTTCTTGTACCTCTGAGTTCCTTTGTCCGATCGCTACGAGGAAAAAAAATTAAAATTTCTTCTTGTCGTCGGTCGCTTCGTTCGGTTGCGTCGTGTGGACGACAAGCAAAAAAAAAAAAAAAAAAAAGTTGGTTCAAAGGAGAAAGGGTTCTGTTGCTTTTCAGTCTCTCTCTCCCTTTTCCTTAGTCAGCCTGATCCAACGCCCAGCGTCGCCAACCTCACCTGGTGCGCGCTGTACCATTCCCCGCGAAATCACCACGGATTCCATCGCGACATTCATCGATTTTCATCCCATTTCCGTCGCTCTTCTCCTCAGAGCCGCTTGCTAAAAGCTCGGGCTATGACCCGAGCAGCTTAGCCTGCTCCAAAGACGTCCATATTCGCGTCAAAATCCCTTCTTCCCCTCCCCCTTCTAACCCCCCGAATCACTACTACCACCCCCCCTCCCATACATATTCCTGCTTACATACGCATCATGAACAACAACAATCTTCTCCCAGCTTCATGGTCACGCCAGCCGAGCACTCGCGACGATGTCACTGTTCTTGCGGAACGCACTCGGACAAACTCTATTGAAACGGGAGTGGAGGGTGGGGACAAGGACGATGTTGTCGATCCCACCATCGCCGCTTTTCGCCAGCGATACGATATATTCGAAAAGCGCATAGCAGTGATGTTCGACACCCGACGTCCTTGCTGCGCTCCCCCGGATATGGAATTCGCTGCCTTGGAGCTTAACGACGATTTCTCGGCGAATGTCGATGCTTCGGGAAATTCCGCAGCGGACAATGCTCGGCCACCCGCGCGAAGGCTCGACGACGACGACGATTATGACTTTGACGACGAAGAAGACGAAGAGGACACAAAGCCTAAGGCTCACCTACCCTTACCTTTCAAATCAGCTTCCTCATTGTCACAGTCAAGCGAACCTTCGTCTGGGAATATAATTGATGCTAAGAAGAGTGCTGTCGTGACGAGAGAGAAGCTGGAAGCTGATAGGAAAGCGGCCGAAGAGGCCGTGAAGCGCGCTCTACCCTCTATGTTCTTCACCCTTGAGAACGATCGGGATGCCATGCTGGAACAGCAGAAACTTGAGGAATCTGACAGACAAGTCAATGCCGAAGCGAATGCGGCTCAAGCGAACGCCCTTGGGAAACTCAGCAGCGCAAACCTTGGTGCTTCAAGCTTAACATTGAAGCACCTTATCGCTCGGATCGATGCCAAGCGTGAGAGGGTTGTTGCAGAGGATATGGAGTTACGGAATTTGATGTCAGAGGTCCGGAAGAATCGGTCAAAATGGGCCAATGAGGACAAAATTGGCCAGGAGGATCTCTATGAAGCGGCGGAGAAAGTGGTATTAGAGCTCAGAGCGTTGACAGAACACTCTACTGCCTTTCTCAATAAGGTCAATAAACGAGAGGCACCGGATTACTTGACCAGTAAGTTCTTCCTTACTATATCATTCGGTGGTTTCGATTCTTAATTTCAATTCCAATTTTCAGTAATAAAACAACCAATGGATCTGGGCACAGTAATGAAAAAGTTGAAGGGTCACCATTACAAGAGTAAAAAGGATTTTGTCGGCGATCTTAATTTAATATGGCAGAATTGCCTTACATATAATGCTGAACCGTCACATTACCTTCGGAAACATGCAAAAGCAATGCAGAAAGCTACTCAAAATCTCATACCCTTGATTCCTGATATAGTAATTAGGGATAGGGCAGAGGTTGAGTTAGAGGAAGCAGGTGCCCTTGAGGTTGATGCTGAGGGGGAAAGTGACGATGGTATATCTGACCCCATTTAGTTTTTGTTCTGACTGGGGTCCGCCTCATGCTCGTATATGCTTATCTTTTGCCTACAGAACCTATAATGTCTTCCCGTGGTAGAAAGGCACCTGGAACTAAGAAGACTAGGAAAGGTGCTCGACTGGAAGGGACTCCTGAAGTTAAAGCACCGGTAGTAAATCTTTTGCGAGCGGATTCCAACCCTCCGGGTAATGATAGTCAGGTCTCCGTCGGCATCAATGGATTTCCAACACCATCCGGCAGCACTCCCATCCCTAATGGTCTTGCACACTCGTTATCGCAGATGGATATTGATCATGACAGGGTCGACGATGATACGCATGATGTAGAGTACCAAACGTGGAAAACTTTGACAAAGAAGGCGAGGGCTAAGGTGGCAGTGGGTTTCCTCTTAGACTGGCTTATGACATTGAACGTTTTCTAATGACTTTACCCAGAGCGAGAGACACAAGCTATTTCGTGGCAATCGTTTGAACCCGGAGGAACCAGCTTTATTACGATCACGGGATGATATGGGGCGGTTTTTAAGGAACGAAGAGAAGCACGCCAGGTCAGCTCAGGATGCTGACGATAACAGCATGGAACAAGGAAGTGGTAATACGAAATTGGTTGATACGGAACAAACGGACGTCCAGGAGCTACTTCCGGATTACTACGATCCTTTGGCCGCGGTCCCAGAGCTTCCTTCGGGTGTCTCATGGTACGGCGAGGGCGATGAAGTAGATCTGCAGGACGACGATCTCCGTCTTGCACCGAGGGGGATATTCACACAGCCAAAGTCTGAGCTCAGCAAGCGAATGGATGCGAATATCAAACAGATGCAGGAGACTAGGAAGTTATGCTCGAAAATTGGTGTAATCAAGCAGATGCAAGTACAAACACAGGTATGAGTTGCCTTGGGTCTAACGGTCGCTTGATGTTAACTTCTTCAGATGTACTCCAACCAATTCACAAAATACGATCCAAAAGAGTTTGTCGAAGTCGATGTCGAAGACTTTGTGGTTTCTGAGGGAGGTCCCATCATGTGCGCAACTGTAGCGCGAGCTGCATTGCAGAAATCTGTCGGCAAGATATTTTATCATGCTGGCTTTGAAGAGTTCCAGCCGACAGCAATTGATGCTGTGACTGATATTGCTGTTGATTATTTTCAGAAGTTGTCAAAGACTTTGACGGTGTATCGAGAAGCTCCGCAGCATGAGAGGAAGTTTGAGCCAGAGGTAGGAATTTGGAAAGTAGAGTCTTTGAGGATTCTAACTTGGTTATAGGAAATGCTGCTTCATGCTTTATACGAAAATGGGGCAGATGTCGAGTCTTTGGACACCTATATCAAGGACGATATCGAGAGGCTAGGCTCCAAGCTAAACGGTATTCACCAGCGGATGAAGACGCATCTAACAGAACTTCTAGTACGTTTCCCCTCAACTGCACTGTATTTGATGAGGTACTAACTACGTATATAGCGTCCTGCCTTACAGGATGTCGGTGGTGACGGCTCGAGGATGTTTAATGATGGGAGTGAGCAGTTTGTTGGCGGTGATTTCGCCGAGGACATTGGTGATGATTTCTTTGGGTTTAAGGAGTTGGGCTTGGATAAGGAGTTTGGACTTTCTTCGCTTTCCGTACCATTGCATCTGCTCCAGGGGAGGATGCATAGTACATATCAAACGCAAAACACCAGGTATGATATTGTATCGCTCTTTTATACGCAAGAAGTTACTAAGAACGCCTCAAATTCTACAGTGCCGTGGCATTAGCAGACGGCTACAAGCCGCCACCTCCTTTTGAGCCAGTCACTCATGAGCTTCTCGAGCGGGAAATCCTTCTGGTCAAAAAATTCTTTTTGGAAAGACTTCACGCAAGCAATGGAGAGCCTCTTGTCGAAGATGAAGACCTCCCAGTCAAACAGCGTCTACCAAAGCCAAGATTACCTCCAAGCGGGAAGATTCTGGCGCCGAGAAAACGCCCGATGCACGGCCAAGGGGGAAATTCCAAGAAGAAGAAAAAGCCGAACCCGCCAGCGCCACCACCCCCAAAGGCTGCACCACTACCTGCCAAGGGTGTGGCCATGGATCGCTCATTATCAAAGATATCGGAAGCAGACGGCGATGGGAATGGTGGTATGATGTCGCCAGAGTCGTTGGTTGGTGGAGGCGGATAAATTCACCACTCAAGGAAACAATGAAAAGATTATTTTTTTATGGACGAGGGCTGATTCACCATCTTCTCGGCTTTAACCCTTTTCGTTAGCTAGGAATGTCATTGGTTCTTTTGTTCGTCTTTCTAGTATTCTTTTGCTTCATGTTTTTTTACTAGCTCTCTTATGCCTCCTTGTGGCTATCTCCTCCCCTCTAGCCCTTCCTACCGTCTTTTCACTTGCAGTACCCTTTCTCTCCAGCCAACTTCAGCTCACTCAAGTTCATCTCATTTCAGTTCATCAAACCGGGCGTTCAGGTTTGGTTTGGCTCACTTCGGTTTGACCTAGTTTGTTTGTCCTTATTTCGGTTTAGTACAAAAATTGTCTGGTTTGTATATTTTTTCTCTGCTTTAGTGACATTCGTACAGTGTAATTTATTTATTCTCTTCCACTCGCTTTTTTTTCATTTTCTCTCTATTTTCTTGTCGGTTTAGGGTGTATGACAAACGGGTTCTTTATTTTCCTCTTACTACTACTGCTGCTGCTACCGTTGTTTTATGGTCTGGTTTTGCGTTGTGTAGATTTTGGGATGTTTTTATGTCATTTGGTGTGGGGGGTGGGGGCGGAGGTTGGTGTTGGTGTTAGGCAGGAGACATGGGAGGAGAACGGGAGTTGCGGTCGGGAAGCGGGATGGAAATGCAAGACAGACAAACAGGGAAGGAAAGAAGGGTAGATATATAATGAATGATACCGTCTTTGAGTTTATTTTATTCTATTTTTTTTTTTTGTCGGGGGGGCCGGATACGGGTGGTACTTTGTTTTTGTAGCTTATTGCACTCTTGGATGGTCTGTATGATGTGGGATTTCTCTTCTTCTCTTTCCATTGCTTTCTACTTACCGTTTACTTACTCGTTTGTACCTGCTTGCTCGATGTATTGATAAAAGGCGATTTTTTGCATATTTTACCTCCTGTACTACGTGCCCGCTTAGCCCCTTGGTCAGTCCATGCGGGATACTTTGAAATGCCACTTTATATATATATTACAAAGTCACGGGGGCCGGCATTGCGTCCGGGCGTAGAAAGCGTCCCCCTAAGGTTGGCAGAAGGATAATCAGGGAGTAGTCACAAGTATCGTAGCTCAAGCATACTTTTGTTTAACCCACCTCTGGCTCACCAAGAATCACTCGCCGGAGAGTCCAGGGGGACCACCTCTTTCGCACGTTGGTGTCGTCTACGACTCGAGTGGGTGTTCCCTGATATCCCTTCATAAGGAGTGTTTGTGTGGTGCCGTTGCCGTGTTCGAACGTTTGCACACTGGGTGGCAATGTTTGCTTTCCGTGGAAGCATAGTGGGGTTGCGGGAGTAATTAGTTTGTCAATTGTTGTGGGGGAGGGGGAGCAATCCAGGGGGCGTAGTGCCCTATTTTGCGGACTTGGAAGTTATCCGTGGGCGGAGTGAGGAGAAGAAGAATTCGGTCAGCTGGGGGGGGGTCGTTGTGTGAGGGCTCTGATGCGTGCGTGAGCTTGTGTTTTATACATGTTAGGACTTTCTAGTAGATCTTTTTTACGGCATTTTCTTTTTACTTTTTAGCCATCTTCTGAAGACTTAAAGCTCAGCAGTTTTACGGTCAATGAAACACGGACTGGTCTGTTCTTAGGGTGGCTCGGGTTGTCTAGGAGGAAGGGGTTTTCTCCCTTGAGCTGGCCAGCATTCTCGAGCGTGTTCTGGGCCGCCCTTATGTGGATTCTTATGATTAGAATCATTGGATCCAAGGAAGACGGGTTCGCTGGCCGGGTGGATGGATGGATGGCGGCCTCAGTTGGAAGCAGGAATCCTATTTGGCTGCTCCATATTTCTTAGACATGGGGCAGCAAGCCGGTCAAGGTGTGTATAGAGAATATTGGCACGGCGGAAAGAGCTCAGCGCTGTTCGTGCTCTTTTTCTAGGCATTTGGAGTGGGATAGTGGGACGAGTGATTAGAGGTGATGTTCGTTCACATGACAAAGTGCTAGGACTTAAACTAGCTCTTAGGAGTTGGGGTGGATGAGAGGAACGGCAACGGTGGCCGATACATTAGGTTTATCTTGGACCGATTAAGCGGCCTGGAGTACTATGATACTAGAGAATCCATATAGAATTCGGAATTTGCATCTGCTCTTTTCCCCCAAGTCAATGGAAGCAAAGCAACTTGTCTAAAAGAAAAATGAAACAAAAAATAATTCTTGTTTATCTTTGTTTTACTACCCCGCCGATCGCGGACCTCACGCCTAGGGGTGAGGTCCAGAGTCGGATTCTACCACCTCGCAGCAGGTCTGATTTGCGCTACAGCCTTATTTGAACAAGGCTTAAGGTCTTCAGTCTCTCAGTTCCGGTGGGGCAGGATTTTTTAAATCTCCTATGATACCCTACGTGACGGATCGTTCAATAATAACTCATTTTGGGAGGAATCGAACTCCTGGGCTCCTGCTAATTTGCACAGGAGGTTAATTGTTTCTTGACATGTTAACACTGCGCCAGCTAGGCATTTCACATCATATAGCTACAGGAATAGATACTTATCCTACTGTGTTTAGCACTTTTTTCGCTTGAGGTTAAGGATGGCGGTCCCACAGTATTTGTTAGACATTTAAGGCGCTATGGGAATGGAGCCGCCCTTAACAGAAGAAGGGAAATTATAAACATTAATCAATGATAGCCAAGAGTAGGGCTCTACTGCAGGCAAAGCTGAGTTGAGTTACACATGACGAACCACTTTCGTTCAATCAACAGAAACTTTCATTAAGGATCCCATTTTCGTACTGTGTTATACTCGTACTTATTAATTTGACCATCGACGCATCAGCCCTCTCACAATTTGAGGCTCGCCTTTTTAATTTCCTTGCTACTTCAAGTCGCACGCCACGTGTACCCCCACCTCGCGGGATGGCTACCTAGCAGCTAGATTCGGGCTCCTCCCTCCCTCTTAGCGGACCTATGAAGTGATAGATTCAAAAGGTACGACTCTTAGACGAGAAGAGCACAGTTTCGGCTGCGAGTCACGCCGGCCGCTTCCGGAACGCAGAAATGTTGCAAGGACTTCACTGCTCTGTTCTCTATTACCTGCAGCTCATATTCTCACTTCCTTATTGCTCCTCCCACCTCCACGACCTTACGATGTAGTGGCCAGCTGTCGCAACTAAACGAGTGACCCCCCATGTCCCTCCCCCCCGCCATCCAACCATCCATCGGTCTAGCGGCAGGTAGGAGCCCGCATACCATACTATACATCCACCCAACTTCAGCCCCTCTCGCATCATGTCATATCATATCCACGGAATGCTGCTTTCGCTTTTCTAGTTTCCGTTCGGGGAGGTGCGGGTAGCCGGTGTGCCCCGCAGGAGTTCACATCCCGTATACATCGTATCCGCTCCTGCGGGGCGACAGCTCTGGAACGCAAACCCCGAAAGTGAGAAGAATATCCACCCGTTTTGGGCGGTGTATTGAGGTGCTAGGTGCTTTCATGCAGATTGAGGATGTGTGGGGACACCTGAAAATTGGCTGCTTTCCAATTAAGTATGATAGAGCACCTTCCCTCCCCAGATATCACAGACCCCCTAGCGTTTACCTAGAAATTTAGAGCTCCGCGGTGAACCGCCTACGCTAGAAAAGCCCCGGCTTAGCTATTAGGGTAAGCTTTAAGTCCTGGGATCCCCGGCCATTTTTAGGTATCTGCCCGTCGATAATCGTTTAGGAGGGGTGTTGGCACGCGAAAAAAGCGTAAAGTTTAGAATCGCCCCTTTTTCCAGCGTTTGATATTCTTTTGCTGGCGCTACAAGTAATAAGTACTATATAGTGCAATGATGCCGACGATGAACTATGCCCAAGAGCTATGCCAGTTAAATTAAAGTGCATATAAAAGTAAAGGTATCATGCAGCACCGGGTATTTGTCGTCCCAGCTCATATAATATCATATCAGGTCATAGCGGCGCCCTCCATGCCAAATTACCGTACAGCAGAGTACCCAGCGTGATCGCAACGGAGAGTGGTGAGTAACACCTTGTAGGTAAAAGGAAAAAAAGAAAGAAAAAATGCCACCTAGCAGCGGGCCCGGAATCCCCGGAAAGAGAGGGGGATGAAAGGGAGGCAAGAAAAGCGTGATATCTTCGGGTCGCTAAATAGAGGGACCGCGTTCCCCGGTCAATTTCGTTTTTTGAACAATGGGACTCCCAGAGTCCGGGCACTTGCTCTTCGCTTGTCTCTCCCACAAGGTTGACAGAAGCAAAATCAACAGGTGTGGCATCCATATCCCCCTCCCTTTATCTGTCCAGCTACATAACAAAAGAGTTACTAATTCTAAGACAATAACGATGCCGTAATAATAACAAGGAAAACAAAGACCGCGACCCAACGAGTGCCCTTCACCAGTTCCCCCACCCTATCCGTTATGAGAACCAACGCCTGGCCGCGTTATGGCGTTCGACTGGCATGGAAGCTAAAACCTGAGCCGCTGAGCCTCCGGCCATAGCCAGAAGGTTCTTAGTAGCGGCAACAACCCTTTCCGCAGTCTGACCTTGGATGGTCTCCGCGTCAAGAGCTCTAACAACGTAGTCGAAAATTTGAGGAACGTTGCCGAGAACAGCAGAATTTTTTCTAGACACGGTGTTAGCAGGGCATTCAAACAAATCCTCACCCAACATACCCTTCAATCAATTGCACTAGGAACGAGTACGCATATGGCGCAGCCTCATCATCGTTAACAATGGGCAAGGTTCCAACCCAAGCCTGAACGACAGCTTGTACGTCTCCCACTTTGCTCGAATTAAAGTGAAGAACTTTGGCAATTGAAGCGCAGGCGTTCTCAGTCGCAAAAACGTGGTCAAGCTCTCTACCCTGGGGGTGTCGAGTGACCTCGAAAAGCTTTGGAATTGTGGCCGCAACAAAATCGGAGAACATTGGGCCTCCATTCTTGGCGGCTATGCCGACACCATAGGCTGCAGCTTGTCGGTTGGCAGCAATCGGGTCAGACAGGCCGTTTAAGAGTGGCTGAACAAAGTGGTCTTGATATTTCCAGGATTCGGGTCCGCAAAACTCCAGAACATCGTCCATAATACAGAGCGCCCATTGCCGCTGTGTAGGATCTGGATTATTGATGAAGGCGTCGTAAAATAGAAGCAATCGCTCCCAATGCGGCAGGAATGAAACACCTTGATGTTTGAAAATGGTGTGAAAGGACTTGTTCATGTCTGACAGCAGGGTTTGATCGTCCTCAATGGCATATAAAGCGTCCTCATTATCCTCTCTTTCCTCCTCGGGCTTTTGAGCCTCTTCGAGGCGAACCCGCACTCTCTGTTGGTACTCTCGGAGAGCACCCTCTGCGGCATTGATAAAGGTAGACATAGCCTCCGCAGGCAAACAGCCCTGTCCAATCACCTCAACCGACTCATAGAAACATTGGTAAAGCTCAGCTAATGTGTCGACTGCTGGCTCGGTGGCTAGGACATCGAGTATTTTTCCGAGAGTTGGTTGCCAAATTTCCGCTAACTGGGCAGAACCTGGGCCATGGGCCTTCTTGATAGAGTTGAGGAGTTGAGGGACAAGTCTAGCGGAAGCGACTCGAACCGCATCGTTGAAGAAAAAGCTTAACCCTGGGATAGCAATATCCCTCATAACTGACTGGACGTATGGCTCAAATACAGCCTCCAGTTGTTGAGCGTAGATCACCAAAAGCTCAATTGCCATATATTTGTCATCCAAAGCTGATGTCTTTATTCCAATGTATTTTCCGCGAACAGGAACAAGCTCCCATCCTTCTTCCTGCTCAATTTGTGCCACGTGTTCATCATCTACCATGAAACGGATTAGCAAGTAAATCATAAACGAATGAAGTGGAACAATTACCATCAAGAAGCTGGACGTCCGCCTTAGCGCTCGCGAGCTCTAGGAGAGGAGGCATGACAGCAGGGAGGTACGAAAGGAAATCATTGCCCATGACACGACACATACGACCCCAGCAATGGAGGAGGTATGACCCTTGTGGATCGTCGGGGTCGGTAACATTCTCTGCAAAAGCTTAGCATCTAAAGCGTAGAGAAAGGAAAAATTACGAACGCTGAATACGTCCAAGAACCTGGACTAGTTGAACCGCATCATTACCAAGTCTCTCGCGCCCTACTGCAAGTGCAATTAAGGTAGCACATTCCATGGCTTTTGCGTTAAGCAAACGAAGATCCTTCGACTCAGGGTCCTGGGGGCGATTCAAGACGTTGAACAACAAGGGCATCAAGGTATCATAGTACCTAGAAAACGCGACTTCCGCAGAATCGGCGATGGTAGCAATGGTAGAAAGTGCCTGCTCCTGGACGTAACGTTTCTGGTCATTATGCAACAGGTCCAACAGGCGTCGAAGCAAGTCATCAAGATAGGGCTCAAGAACTTCCTTCTCGGCTTCCTCGCAGAAATTTACCAGAGCGGCGGCCGCATGCGATTGGACCCTGTCAACAAGTAAGTTAGTGCTCAGAAGTGCCCCCGGTGAATTTTTGTCTCACCTTGGCTCAGGAGACTCAAGTACCGGTATTATATGGGTAAGAACGATGCTATGATATCTCTCTTGCATAATACCGGCAAAATCCGTGCTCATCTGGCCCAAAGCATTGCACCCGGCCCATCTCACTCGTGGGTGAGAATCTCTCAAGGCAGGAACAACCAGATCCAAGATCTTATCCAACTCGGCTTCCATCATATCCCTGCAACCTTCTGAGATAGCCGAGATAGCCATCAGGGCGGCATGTCGATCACGCCATGCAGAGGAAGTCATCATTCTCGGGAGCCATTGGAAGGTGGGTGCAAGAAGAACAGATCCACCCAATTTGTTAGCAAGACGGTCCATGCATTGCTCCCCAGCGACATGGTTAAGGTCGCTTTCGTCCATATCAAGCTAGGGAAAGGATCACCAAGTCAGCCACCTTAGCGCGCAAAAAGATATCCAACGTAAGACACCTACATCATCAGACTCGTTCCATTCCGAAGCGTCATCATCGTCATTTCCTATATCCGTCATCAAGCTCAAACACTGGGTAACCATCTCAGAGGTGTAGAGCGGATCTTTTTTGCACATGTTAGGCGCATTATCCGCAAATGTAGCTAGCAATTCTAATGCGTTCTGCCTTGCAGAATCCGTCAAATCTTTATCCTGCACCACCGAAATTCCAAACTTGACAACATTGTTGAACAAGGGCTTGAACATTAGTGGGGCGACTTCGGCAAGGTCTATAAGGGCCATGAGTGCTCTCGAGAGATTATCTGAGTCCTGCGAATCCTTCATTGGCACCAAAATGTTGAGGATATGGGTAAGAAGTGGGTAAAACGCTTTTTGGGCCGCCTTTTTAATCGATCTGAAGAAGGCTGAAAATGCCTCCATCGCAGCAATCCTAACTCCCAAATCATCATCCCCGAACCCCCCCACAAATACCCCCTGGATAGCCTCACTATGCTGCTTCTCGATGATCCCGGGCGTAGTAGCAAATATCCTGAAAGCTGACTCTCGGTGGCCAGGGTCTGGTTGCTTGCTGGCAAGGAAAAGAGCGAGCAAAAGGTCCGGCCATGACTCTTCTACAGTTGTAAAGGGATTGTCAGAATAAGGGCCGCTGAGGGGAGAAATTGAAACAGGTGAAAAAATTGATTCTGAATAGCCATTGGGCCGAGGCTCTGGTAATAATGGGCAGAGGAGAACACATACCCGCATCACTCAGCTGTCTAGCCACCTCAGCTACGGCGTCGCCAGTCTTGTTTCTGGTGGCCTTATCGGTTTCCTCCGAGAAGCAACTAAGCAAAACACCCCTAATGTAGATTTTAATATCGGGGGCCAATGATAGGAACAATTCACTAGGCTGATTATCCTTTGTCGATGCTTTACTAGCCATCCGCCGGAACAAGACGGCTGCGAAGGAACGTTTCTATGCACCGCTCCCAGCCAAACGGGGGAAAAAATTAGCCCAACCACGAGGTAAAATCATTATTATTATAACCAAATAAGTCGAGAGGGATAAAAGAAAACAAAAAAGCCGTCGACATGACCACATATTGTAATGTTTATGTTTTGGCGATGCAAGAAGAAAGGAAGGGGGGGGGAACGAATCCAGCTTCGGGGATCAAGTGGGGGAGGGGGGCGATTAGGAGAGGGAGGGGGATGATAAACTTACAGCAGGACTATCTGCCGCCCGCACTTGCTCCGCAAGACCAGAAAGTAGGAGATCAGGCCTTGCCAGAACCCAATCGTTATTCAGGCTCTTCTCGGCCTCACTTCGAATGCTATTATCGCTAGACTCCAAGCCCAAGAGGAGCTGCTGGAGACTCTCCACAACGCCGGGGGGCAGCTGGGACATGGTTCACGCAGAGGTGGAACGACGTACCGGGGGGGAAGAGGAAAAAGGGAAAAAAAAAGGGAAGATCAGAGAAGAACCGAGTGATCTATATCCTGAAAGTTTAATGAAACTGGATGCGCGAGGAGACCTAAGAAGAGTGGTAGTAGCTGTTGTGATGGTGAGAGAACGACGAAGGAGAACGTTGGTGAAGGACGAGAGTTGCGAAATGTGTGTTTCAGCGAGTGTCCTCCACTTTGGCAGTGGGAACTAGGGGGGGAGGGGGAGAAGAGAGGGAAAGAAAGAAAGAAAGAGAGAGGGCGAGATTAACACAACCCTCTCTTGCCCTTCACTTCCGTAAGGTTACGTGGGAAAATTATCGAAGAATGGGCGATGAGTAACGAGGGTGTAAATAAGGCGGGGCAGCTTAGCAGAAAATAAAAAAATAAAAAGGGTTACCCAAACAACTCGCTATGGTGCCTTGAGAACCGCCGGTACTGTATAATAACCGGTATGTTGTTGTGGTCAAGTTTTGCTCGTTTAGAGTACCCTCCTACTGTACTCGTACTGTACGTACAGTACCTGTGCTCCATCCATATCACACCGTTCGTCTATTATTATTTTTTCTTTCTATCCAGCCTTCTTTTCCCCTTCAGCCGCTACCATTATTTGTATGTGTCTTGGCGTTGCTTGTGCTGCCCCACCACCGACAATCTCATGTGTCACCCATAATCTGGAAATCTAGTGAGAGTACGTGTACTGTATAGTAGCAGTGCTGTAGTCTACTTAGATTTTAACAAATTCTAATAGAGAGAATTCGTATGATATCGTTCGTTACGGGGTCAAAATCCGGAAGGGAGAGGAGAGTAAGAGAGAAAATATATAGAGAATGTGAAATACTTGGCGAGGATATCACAATTGTTGTGTTGATACCCAAGAGAAAAGGAGGAAGAAAAAGTAAACTAAAAAGAGGGGCAATAAGAGAAGGCAAAACGCAGGCTATGTGGGTAAGGAAAACAAACAAAGGAGAACGAATTACAGACGTATTGCTGACACGACACCCGGTGACAAAAAAAATCAGAGAGGCTTTGGACCATGTAAACCACCATAAAAGCTATGATACTTTGCAAAAAGACCCAGATGACCGTTCGCATGTGCCGGTCCTTATCAAGCTCAATTGGGCGTGTACAGATGAAAACACAACCAAGAATGGAAAAAAAGAAAGAGAGAAAAAAAAGAGAAAAGTAAGAAGAATACATATCTACGCAACCTTAAGATATTGGGCAATCTCGACGTTTGTGATATTCCCGCAAAACGAAACCTATCCCGCCCATCTGCTTTAGAGAAAAAAAGAGAAAAAAAGAGAAAAAAAGCGCCTCAGCAATACCCTCGTTTATGGAGGTACAACTAAACCCGTTCCCCCGTCTTTCATAACGAAGACTCTCTCATACCACTTACTTTCTAGACATGGCAAAAACACCGACAATTACCACAGCCAAGGTGACGAGAGCTCCGGGCAAGAGCAGTTCGTTCGGAACACCGGGGATAACCTCCGGCGGAACGGGGGCTGTGGTCGGGAAATGGGATACCGCATTTTTCTTTCCTCTTCTACGCGCTACTGTCTCCTCTTCCTCCTCACTTGACTCCTCGGCATCCTCCTCCTCCTCATGTCTGCGTCTTCGTCTACTATGAGTGATGGATTCAGTAGGAGTTTCAACAGCCGGCTTTGGATCGGCAGTAGCAATGACGGGTGGAGAGTCCGGATCATGAACGTATAGGTCAACCTTATCCCTCCCTCCACTCCTAGCCATCTCAATCGCATCAATCAAATCCCTGTCAGAAGTAATGGAAACAATGTCGCCCTCGTTGTCCACGTAGCTCATGGCAAACCCTTGTTTCTCAAGTTTGCCGTCCGCGCCAAATTCGGGTTCTCCACCAACATTTTGAACTTCGCTTCCAAGTTTCTGGACAACAGCCGCAAGAAGCTCTATCAGACCACCACTTGCAGCGACCTGGCACCGATGCATACGACCGCTAGGAGCCTTGAATTTGAAGGGGAATGGGGCATCAAGAGGATTGGAGTGTTGTTGGTACATGACTACAGAAGCAGGCGGGGAATCGCCATGGTGAGATGCAGAGTCAGTAGGGAGAATAGCGCTACTGTCATGGCGGTCCGTAGACATTCCGGATGCATGCCTGGAACCTCTGACAGGCGAGTCGGGCTGATGAGGGCGAATGGGGGGGCCAGTATGTCTGGTACCGTCCGAAACAGCGGATTCAGTATCATTGTCAAGTGACATCCAGAATTTGTTCCACGCAGGGCCCTCGCTATCAGTTGTACCCATGGAATTGATCTGTGCACCCACATTAGCCACAAGGTCGCGAATCACACAAATCACATTCTGCGCACCTGCTCTAGAGTGGCATAGGTCAATTTTAACACATCAACCATGCCAACAATTTCCGCTGCTTCGTTCATGACTGGAAGGTTCAAATAATGGCCATCTACCCGAATACCCATCAGCTCCTTTGAACCTCAATAAGGGCTGGAAGTTGCTTCCACTCACCGTGCATTTTTCTCAAGGCAGCCTGGATACTCATGTCCATGGGAGCGAAGTCGGGATGAGGAGTCATGACTCTAACCACACTGCAATTTGCAGGATCCAATCCTGCGGCGATCACTCTCAAGACTACATCTTTACTCGTAAAGATACCAGTGATGCTGCCGTTATCCTGAACCAAAACAGCAGTTGTGTGATTTTCCTTCATCATAGCCGCTGCATCCTTCACAGTTGTTCTTACGCTAACAACGGTAGGTGGATTTCCATCCAAAACAGACTGCAAATCTGGACCGGACATCTTCTGCCGCAATGCTTCAACGTAATGGATAATCTGCTGTGGTTGAGAAGAGCCCAATTCCGACTGCACGCCCTCCAAGGCATCATAGAGCTTCCTAGACGACGCGTACGCTCTCTCCAGTTTTTCCATAGCCTCATAGAAACACTTTGTGATATCTAGAATTCCGGAAATATCTTGGTTCTCATCCATAACAGGTAAATGACGAAACCCCTTGCGAACCATCAAATCCAAGGCGTCGGTAGCAGAAGTATCGGTACGAGCACAAAGAGGATTCTTGGTCATGATGTGGGCAATAGTCACATCCCTTGCATCAACCCCAGCACCAACAACGCGGAAGGCAAGATCCTTTGCGGTAAAGATACCAGAGATACGATCTTCATCGTCGGTAACAAGAACACAGTCCTCACGCTTTGCAGCCATGATTTGAGCCGCCTCAGCGACAGTTGTATTGGGCTTTATCTGCAGAGCCTGGGATGGGCGAAGGGCCATAACGGTCCCCGGGGCAACCTTACGAGTCTGACGAGCGCGTGACACCGTATGTTTCTTTTTGTTGAGATCATTTTCGATTTTGCGGCGGATAGCCTATACGTGTGTGTGAATACCAAGTTGTTAGTGTACCGTGTGAATGATCGAGTGGTGATAGTGGGGCGGCGCCTGAAAGTGAAAATAGCGATATTGACGAGATAACGATGAGGGGGGGGAATAATCCGACTAAATACCTCGTCTCTCTTGCTCTGTCTCTTCCTGCTATCACTAACACTAGAACCCGCTTCGGAGTGGGAGGGGCCACCAGGACTGGGAGCAGGCACAGGGATCCCTGAACCAGACGGTGTTGGAGGAAAGCTAGGCGTCGCCCCTCTGCCCGGCGGACCAGTTCTTGGATTCCCTCTGTAATTTCCCCCAGTGGCTGACATTATGAAGGCCTGTGTTTGCAATAAGAGTGATCAACGGAGCGGGAGATGAGTAAGTGTTTAGGGGATGGATAAACAACGGGGAGAGTATTATATATGAAGAGTGCGAAGAGTGCGATAGATGCGTGCGAGGCGGGTGTGTGATAGTGGAGTAGGGCTCGGGATCGGTCGGGGGAAGGGAGATTTTGGCTGATGTTGCACGACTCTTTCTTTTCCGTGGTAAAGATGTGCTTTGGTTGTCATCTTCCATTCCTTCCTGCTCCTCTCTTCCTCATACCACATCATCCCTGAATTCTTGGCGTGCACTCAGCGTTCCTCTTTACTGCTAGCCCACGGCACTGTTCCTTCTTTCTTAAACTATTGAGGGGTAACTTCTCCTTGGTCTTCTTACCCGAGTATCAGGCAATCTCCTGTCTAATGTGTTTAATATTATTTTATTCCACCATTTCAAATAGAATATCTTAAAAAGGTGTTGTATTCCCCCTAACTTGACATTGGAACGCATTGCACTCATTGCAGCCATCTTGCCCAAAGTCACCCAGTAGAAAAGCCAGACTTGAGAAGAGGTAGGAGTGGGTTCTAATGGTGCCTATTCGCCGCTTGCCTCTCGGACCACTTATATTTGTCGTTTCAGCAGCCATCGTGATTCACCACCGTCATGCATCCCATCTCTCCAACATGTCCCGCACATCTCGTGATGCCGCGGGTATGCACCAGTAAGAGATACGGTATGCAGCCCCACTGATCCATTGCAAAGGTACCGGTAGAATAATATACAGATAGAAAAAATTACTTTCGAATTGCTAATAGAATAAAAAAGGAAAACCGTTTAGCGCTGGAACACCTCATAATCCCAAATCTATCATCTTTTTAATTTATTCGCCGATTTCAAAACACAAGAAAAATAATTCCTCCAAAAGACACAGGAGCGATATCATACCCCCCCCGGCGCAGATAAGAGAATTGGCACGATATGTTTGGTCAAGTTAAACCCAAATAAACTGACCGCCCATAGAACCACCAGGACGAATATTGGGAATAGCATTATTTCGGTATGATGCAGAAATGGAAGTGCTATCCATATGATAACAACCAAGTCGGTCATCAATCCCTTATCTTATTTGAGGAAGGGTGTGATGGCGGCTTACCATTGTATCCCAGGAAGGTTACAACACAATAGAATGAGAATCCAATCAAGTATAAGGAGTTCCCCAGGAATACCGATATCCTATTCACTATATTAGGAGACTGCCGCCCAAAGCGTAGGAAAGATGAGACGCACCAATAATCCTTTATCAATATCGGCATCATTAGGAATTGTACAACGTACCTACCCCCAAATGGCAATTAGCAAAACCGTCCTATGCCTGGGAAATCAAGCAATATCATTACGGCCAGAGAGCTTACAAGAAAACCCAAACCGGGAAGAAGGCTCTGACGCCTATCTCGAGGCAATACATGAACTCCATCTCTCCTTCGCCGGCCACAACACCAGCCCTTCCAAGGCCACCCGTTCCCGGCACCTTCAGAAATTTCCCGCACATTATGTAACCCGCCAATGCGAATACCACTGAGGTGAGTAAAAAGTGCAGAAATACAAGCGAAAACATCAATCTTATGATTGAAGGGAATTTCGGAGTATATGCAAGTCCCCAAGCGAGGGAAGTGAGTGTAAGGAAAAATGTGAGTAGGACGATGAAAGACGGGTCATCACGAGACCATGTATTTTTCGTTTCTGGAGAAAGTAGACACGTTAGATCGATCGCAGGATTGATAAGAACCAGGGAGGTGAGATGTACGTTTCTAAGAAATCCGTCGGTTAGTGGCTTTCTCTCGAACACACCGAACCAGGGTTCCCTACATGATAGTATATTGTCCGAGTGACTTTCTTAGGAGCTATTATCAGGTATGTCATTTCCCATACCGCCATCTTCAAGGGCACCGCGTCCGTTAGCCACCACCACCACCACCACCACCACCCCCGGGAACACCGGAAACACGAAAGCAGCAAACCTCAAAGTCCATCTGAGGGAATTTGATCATTCTTCGGAAAAATAATGGCAGTCGTGAGCCCGAGCTGGAATCCGAGCGACTGCCATGTCGTGGAGCAGAGATGTGCGGAGCGAAGGTCGATAGCGTGGGCGGCGGCGAAGTACGGGGTGCGTACATTTTCGTCCCGGTCTTTAGGTTGTTAAGATCTGAGAGCAATACGATACCGAATGTTGAAGATCGTGGTGGCGTTGTGCAGTGGTGTCTCGATGTGTCGTGTGCAATCCTATTATCCGGGAGATGGGTGTGTCCAAGGAGTGGTGTTAGGGCCCGTTGTTGAGCCTCTCGATAGTTAGGTTGACACGGATGAGGCAGCCCAGAGCCGTAACGGGCCGCGGAAACGACAAGGCACCGACTGCTTCCATACCGGTGCGGCACATACTGACGACAGTATCATACCACCGGCGCAGCACTCGTACAGTACGAGTACAGCTTGACTGCCGGGACGATCTTAACTAACGGAAATCTCAACTCACCACTGAAAAATAGGCATTGAGCATGCCGGCAGCACCGGAAAACCGGTCCCCCGCCGGTCCGCTGACATAGGATTTTGTGGCGTGCCTGGCTTCCAATGCCAGATGGAGCAGAATCTAGTCCCTAACTTATCTCTATGCCCATTACCGGCCGTTTCTAAAGCATTTTAAACTGCAAACATCCCGCTCATTTTATACATCGGAAAACTCTCAGAATGCCCCTATGCTCCGTTTCACCTGCGCCTTAGGTGATTAAATTTTATTTCTTATTTGAGAATAACTGAACATTGTGAAAGCACCACAACTTTTCCCCACCTACAAGCCTCCTGTGCCGGGTAACCTGGATGGTATGCTGCAGCGGGAATGTTTGGTCGATGGGCTGCTTGACAACAGTGAGAGGGCTTGCCGGTCCTAGATACAACTGTGCCATCTAGCATTACGCTAGTGAAGTCGAGCATTGGTGGACCAAAGAATGTTTGACCTACTTTAGTTGGTTGGTCGGGTGCTATTGTTTGGCAAGAGCACTGGTACGAGTACCGTGCCGCCGCGTACTGTACAGCACAGCACTTGAGCTCTGCTAGATATGGGAGAAGTGGGCAACATGCACGGCAGACGCTTCGTTATGGGGTACTCGGGTACAAGTACAAACTATGGCACCATGATAACAGCGCTCTTGCTGGTGAAAGCTCCCGCCTTGAGTGGATCAGTTCTCTCTTGGTGCGGCATCATTTTGTTTTGAAGGGGTTTCCGCTTTATGTGAACATACCCCTCAGCTTATGGATTCTAATTGCATGGTAAGTGATAATTGAAGTGGAAGCCGATGATCAGATATGTAATTGGGTTAGCAGTTAGGAAGTCAGGTACGATAAAAACGATCTGCCAGTAATCATACTGGCATCAGGGGAGTTCGGCCCCTGTGGTTTGATCCACTTTTTTTGGCAGATAAGACAAAAGTTGTCAGCCTCAGAACCTCTTACCCAAAAAGAAGGTGCATGAATAGATAATAGCAGTTGTCACCCCTTTGGCTTAGGGACTGATGGGTGGGTAATATTGTCTTACTAAAGACTGATTTTAGAGCTGCTTCCCCTTCGGTGAACAAAAGCTTTCACCAAGTGTGATTTAACGGCGGGGCCAAAAATCTTCACTCCAGTATGATACTTGTACCGGTAGGTTTCTTCAGCGGGTGAAATACCGGTATTATCGAGGAGTTGTTTTATTTTTTTATTTTCCTTGGTTTGTTTGCCTCCTGAGATGGAGGCCTTGAAAGAAGCAAAGAGAAGGAACGAGCAAGCTCAGTTACGAGCACGAGTAAATGGCGGTTCCCACGTGGTTTTTGCGACTTGGGGGAAACCCCTCTTTCCACTCAGATATTTTTTCTCTGCTGTAACACAGCAGTCAGGTACGGTACAGGCACATTTCTCGGCAAGCTTTGGATTCAAGTGAACCCCTGTCGAATGGGGGGCGCTCTTTACACACACAAACTCTCAACACATTTGATTTTTGGCATCTGTGAAGACAGAACGGGGAAAGAGCGGTCATTTCTCTCCGTGAGGTTTACCCCTGGAGTTCCATGAAGAGGAGACGATTTCGTGGGGGATTGGTTCACTTTGGCAAGCCTGTATTGTGCCGACCGTATACCGGCCGGTACAGGTATGCCTATCTTCTGGTCAACACACCTTCATGGGCCGCCCTGCATCGTACTTCGATCACATTGCTTGTATGTTCGAGCACTGTACTAGTAGTAGCACTTGCAGTAAAGATTTCCATCTTTTCATAGATTAGGAGTAGGACTGGTTGTAAAAGGTCCAGCGGCATACCCAAAACAGGCCGCCTATTGTGCCGGTACTGCATCTTCTTCCACCATCCCAACTCCCGAGGAATCTCAAGGAGCAAAGAGGTCAGGGCGAGCAGAAATATTCATCGTGAGCCATGGTCTTTTCTTTCTAATCCGTTACTGCCATTCGGGAATCAGCCATTACGAGCAGAAGCAATTGATTTATAAGAATCCGTGCATGGGATGGTCCCAGTTTGTGTCCCAATTGCCGGTACCACGCCAACAAGTTTCTATCCAAGGTTCCCCATATTGTCGCTATCGGCAGGAATTCACCACAACATCATCCCCTCCGGTGCTACTATACGACTCGCATTTCAACGACCTCCCCACCATTTTCATCGAGCTTACTTGGTGCTGAATCTTCCCGAGTGGCGAGAAACTTGATCAATCTGTGCCAGCAACGTGTCTCGGGCAGTTGGTGCTGCAACTTATTCCCTTCGGTTGTCCTTCCCTGTGCAGCGAACTGGGGAATTATTTTCTATTTCCCCGTGTCTTGGAGATTGAGAGACCCCGGACCCATTAAAACAACCGAAAAAGCCGACCGTGGGGGGAGTGCGAGGGGGCGAGAAGCTTATGGGACGAGCTGAAGGAGAGGGAAGCAAGGAAGTAACAGTCAGATAAAAAAGAAAGGGGTATATATCTATTGTCCCAAACTACTCCTCCCCTCCCACCTATTGTTTGTGCAGTAAGTGTTTGTTTGATTGGTCTGCTTTTTTCCTTTTTCTACAGAGGGTTCCCCCTGAGTACTGTTTGCAGCTCGATGCTGTAAGACTGAACCCACTGAGAGGACTCCGACCTTGCTTCAAACCCAGCCGGGTGAAACCCGTGAGGAAAAAAGAAGAAGAGAGAGACACTGGTAATACCGGTATTCCACAGACACGCGCAAAAAGCAAAGAAAAACGATCACCTAACAACCAATTGCGTGCCAATGATTCTCTAGATGGGGGAGAGATCCAAGAAGAGAAGGACAGCAGAGACAGGTACAAAAAGCAATTGCGCAGCATACTCGAGTAGAGGGTTCTAATTCGTTGCTTGCCTATTCCTATTACTGATTCCCCAGCATATTCGCCCGCTCACTTGTCTCCCGCTCGACCAGGCGTCCACCAAAGAGAAAAAAAACTATCCTTCCTTCGGGTTGGATTCGCTTTCGATCTGCATCCCCGGGCGAGGTTTCGACGCTAGACCGGCGCAGAAACATCCCAGGCAACAAACAGCCCAAAGGGTTACTACACCGTTGACAAGGCCTAACCCGTGCATAGGACAAGAAACAGAGCCCTCTACAATTATGATCCCCCCCGAGCCAAGTCTCACTGCTCACAAACTACACGCGGAGGACACCCGGAGGTTCAGACCTGCTGGCAGACCTCCCAATCCCTCGCAGTCCGCCCATACACCTTCCTTCTCAGCTAATTCCTCTCCGTCTATGGCAATTTACGGCGCGAGGAAATCTAGTAGAGGATCCGTTTCTGGGTTGGCCACCTCTTCTCCTCCAAACGGCGCTAGCAATAGCAGAGACTCGCACGATCTACAACTCTCAATGGGCGCTGGTAGAGAGTCGCTGGTTGACAGCCTTCTTTTGTCGTTCGACAGGTTCGGTGATGGGTCTTTAGGGGCCTTTGATACCCCCCCTTACTTCTCAACTGTTGATGAGCTAGGTGACGAAGACAGCTTGTCAAATTACTCACCAACAAATCCCGTATCGCGTGGCAGACGTTCAAACAGCACCAGCAATTATCATTCGCATAATGGTAACTTTTCCAGCACAAGCAACCCCGGGCACACGAATAGGCGAGTCGGCTCATTTGACAACGGAGCTGATGGCTTTGACGCCGGATACGACTTTGGGAGAGAGTTACGTTCTCGAGGCTGCGGACTGGGCTCATCACATGGCTATACAAACGCTGCATCTTACGATACTTATGATGCGGCGCCTCCTCCTTCCATAAGGAGCGGGCCTAGGAACCGGTCACCTTCTCCACCAAGATCTCCCCGTCTTGTGCGACGCCCATCGAACAAGTCTGCAAAGAGTTTAAGGAGAGACCAGCAGCATCAGTTTAATCCGCAATCCGACAACCCCGTTGCTCTTCCTCCTTTACCAGCCTTCGTGACCCCGACAACGATTACTACACCCATGAGTCCCTCCAACAGCAAGAGCAGTGGGCGTCCTGGATTTTTTAGGCGTGTGTTTGGTGTCGGAGGGGGAAGTGGGAGTAATGGCAATTCGAGCAGCAAATCAAACGTTGCCAACCTGGTCGCGCGAGAAACAGCAAATACGAGTGCCAATTCACAGTCTTCGAATTCCCCGCAGTCAACCATCAACAAAAAACCATCGTTCTTTAGACGCCGGAAGAAATCCGTCTCGGATGCAACACCGCATCCTGTAGCTCCTCTGCCATTGCATCCTACAGAGCCGCTTTCAGTTGAAAACTCTCATCCGAGCCCGGCAACCTCTCTGAGCACCGCAATGAACCCCTATCTTCGGTCACCCGTAAGGTCACCCGTAAGGTCACCCGTGAGGTCACCCGACTTCGACCTGGTAGATGAGAATAATGAATCGGCATATCTTCAGAGAGGTGCTACCATCCGTACAGTAGCTTCGTCGGACCCTATATCGCCCAAGCGCCCGACTTTCTTCGGGGAAAGCATGCGACATAGGGATAGCGGTAGCCATTTCAACGACGATTATAGCGGCACAGGAAATGTGTACAGGAAGGAAACAAGGTATGCAAGGGGGAACGGGAATGTTGATTATAGCCTCAGTACGAGGGATGACTGGGACAGGCCTCAAACCAGTCCTTATTCCCCAAATAAACAGAGCTTTTTGCAGGATAACGAAGAAAAGGAAATGCGGTGGCCCCCATTGGCAACAAAGTCGATTTTGTCAACTAGACGGAGTGTTGGTAATGTCGCACTCGAGAGAGAGCGGCAAGCATCAATTGCATCGAGTTTCGATAAGCCTAGGCAAGGATCCGTGGTGGCCAAAGAACAGCCCATAGCTACGGTGCAGGAAATCGAGGCCCATCATGCAAGGCTTGATAAGCAACGGAGAGAAGCACGCACAGGGAAGGCGCTTGAAGTCAATACGAAAATTTTAGAAAATAGGGAGAGTAAGGAAGCTGAAGCATCATGGCCCAGTACCCTCACACCCGCCGCCATAGGAACACCCGCAGTCATGCTACAGAGGGACGGTCCAGGCGAAAAGGCCGAACCTTTGCGAGAAGATGACCCAGACAGGGATGAACCGTCGAAGGAGGAACGCGAAACGGCCAGGAGGGTGTTCGAAGGTGATGAGGAAATAATTGCTAAGGCAAGAGTCACAGGCTGGCTGGGTGAAGCGTAGGTGCTCCCGGTTTATGCTTTCCGGGGGATTACCGCTAACTAATCTATCATTTTAGTGGAGCGGCTGGGGTGAGGACCCGTAGGGCTTATATGGGGTTGTTCGATTGGTCAGGGATTAATATACTGTCCTCTTTGCGAACCTTCTGTGGACGCCTCGTTTTTAAAGGCGAGACACAGCTGGTTGACAGGATAATGGACGCAATCGCGAAACGGTGGTGTGAATGCAACCCTCGTCATGGGTTCAAGCTGATAGGTATATTGCACCATTTATGATATCGAATTAAACATAAATGCTAATTATGCCCTAGATGTCGTTTTCACGATTCTTTATTCCTTGCTCTTACTCAACACAGACCTACATATGGCCGATATTCCCCAGTCCCAGAAGATGACCAGGAGCCAATTCATCAAAAACACCATGAGCAGTATCCGGAAGATTGTTGCTGAGGCTCCGGTGGAATCGAAACCCGTTCACTACAATACATTCCCTCCAAGGTCGCAGACGCCTTTTCGCCCAAGTGATGACGATGATAGCCCCGGAATGAGCGCAGCACCTTCCGCGACATTCCCTTTAGCCGCCCGAGAGAGGAAAATGAGCGAACCCCGCACCTCTTTAGACTTTGTCAAGGGTATAAAGAACTCTAGCAAAGCAAGTGGGATTGGAAATTTGAGTCCTAAGGGAGTAGGTGATCCGGGCGAGAAGATGGATTACGATATGGATGGCGGGCTTGCTTTAGTCAAGGCCCCACTTAGTGGTGGTGGTGGAATTCGAGCCTGGGAGGCCCAGATTGAGACTGTGCTGAAAGACTTTTACGCATCAGTCAAGGCATCTGCACTTCCCCTTCATGGTGCGCCCCAGGAAAAGGTTGTTGAGACACCTCATCACAGCTCACTTTCAGTTTTTGGCTCCAACGTTTTGCGGCGATCGCCGAGCACTATTAGCAGAGCTCCCTCAGAGCTCAGTGTCTCTACTCGCAATAATCGCGACAGCAAACTAGGCGCAAAATGGACGGCTAAGAATCGATCTCGGCCTAGGCTTTACAATGGTTCATATGCAGGCTCTAGTCGGACTAGTCTCGAGGATCGATCGATGTGGAGTCCCTCCGCATCCAGCACCTGGAGCAAATACTCCCTTGACAAGACCCAGACCTCTATGTCTGTTGATTCACTGGGTTCAGCATTTACGCATGCCGATTATGCGCAATCTATAGGATTCGCTAACGCTTTGAGTCATGCTATCATCAGGGAGGAAGCAGCAAGTGGGACTTCAGTCGATGACAGAGAATCTACCCTACTAGACTATGATGAATTGGAACTTGCTGGAGCACCTTGGGCGAAAGAAGGAATGCTGAAGCACAAACACCATCTCGAAAGCATGGACAAAAGGGCTAAGAATAGGGGCTGGACAGAATGCTTTGCAGTGATTGAAAGGGGGTGGATGAGACTTTTTCAGTTCAATCAGTCCGGGAAGAACAAGGATGCCGTGGTTGGAGTTGTTGGGGGGGGCAATTGGACCGAGAGCGCGGATGCCATCGGTTCTTTCCTTTTGCGGCAGACTATCGCATCAGCGCTTCCTCCACCTGGCTATTCGAAGGCGAGGCCTAACGTTTGGGCCTTGTCACTTCCCTCTGGTGCCGTCCATTTCTTCGAGGTTGGCACGGCAGAGATTGTCAAGGAGTTTGTTTCTACAGCCAACTATTGGGCAGCCAGACTTTCAAAGGAGCCTTTGATTGGTGGTGTCAGTAACGTGGAATATGGCTGGAGCGACAACGTCCTTGGCGAGATAGGCCCTGGCTTAACTTCAAGTGTCTCCAATACCAATGAGTCAAGGCCCAGCTTGCAAATTTCCATTAGGAGCAGTCTTGATCACGGGACAATGGTCAGACCAAGATTGCCGGGTGACCGGGTGAACATCACGGATTGGGCACCACCAAGCCAAAGCATGGTCGCCAGCTCGTTAGGCGAGGCCGATCAGCTAAGGGCTTTGGAAACATATGTCGCCAATATTGAGGCAGAACTTGCTAGACACAACGACCTGAGGCCTACTATGGTCCTAACTGTAAGTTTTGGCTCTGCCCTCTTGAAAGGGTTCCAATGCTAACAATCACTAGTTCTCCCCACGGCATCCAAATTCCTCAAAGGCGATGAGTAATTGGGAAAAGAAGTCCAGCTATCTACTGAGGGAAATCATCAAGTTCAGGACATACATTGAGTGCTTGTCGTCTGCCACTGAGCTACGAGAGAAGCTTCGAGCAGGCGAAAATAGGGCGGAGGTTGGTAACGATAACGAGAGCAGGAGTCCCATATCCACATAAACAGCATGAACTTGAATATCTGAGCTTGTACTTTTTTTTCTTTCCCTTTCCCTTTTTGCTACATACTTATGTCTCCAATACTATTCCCTCGGATTCGCTTACGTTGTTTTGTTTATTGCAATATCGGGTATAGGGTGGAGTGAGCTAGTGGGTAGCTCTTTTTGCGAGGACATTATTATTTCCCTCTGGGGATTTTTTCCCGCGTTTCCGTCCCATGAGTTTCACCAAACTCCATCCACCAATTTTCTCACGATTTCGATGCCCATTATGAATGGCTGGTTTGAGCGTTCCCGGTATATTTTGTCCCTTTGGTGTTTTTTCTTTCCCTTTTTCCTTGTGTTTTTCCTCCTACGATAGCTACGTTCGTATTTCATTTTTATCACAACCTTGGAGCATGAAGGGGTGAGCTACTTATAATGTCTAGCTCAAGCGGTTGGCCGTTTAATACAAAGAATTAGGAGGCTTAGTTTCCTTTCTTCCTTTCTCTTCTTCCTTTTCCCTTGATACATCCATATATACATTTATTTAATGCACCATGTTTTATGAGGGGGTCTCTGTTCTTTCTTTCCTTCTTTCTTTCCTGCACTCTCCCTCCGCTTCGGTGGGGTGAGAAATATACCGCTGCGGCGGATTTTTCTGTCGCTTTTATGTTTGGGGTGAGGGCGAGAGGTCCCGGTAGATAATCACAAAATTCCTTTCCATTCGGTATGGTATGAAACCTGGCGTGACTTGTTAGGTTAACGTCGTAGAGGAAGGAAGGAGGATCCTTTAGCTACCATAGAGAAAATAAAATAAAAAGCATTGATAACTTTAACAGTAGAAGGCACCACTTAGCAACTCTAGTCATTTGCTCACGCGCTCTCACTCGCTTAGCTTGGTTCATGAATTGTTGTACCATAATTTAGCCATGCCACTACAATTTCCCGTTGCTTTGTCTCGCGTCCAACAAGAAATGTTGTAGGGACTTTCGTTCTTATCATCCATCCCACACGCCTCCAGAATGTCACCTTAATACTGGTATAGGAACCCAACTCGAAGCAGATGGGGTAAATTAGAGTGGAGTAACCCATTAGAGTATCATAAGGCGCCCGCTTAACCCTACCACTATCCACCGCAGCACAACACCTTTTCTCTCTTCAGTATGATGCCTACCGCATCATGCTTGCACTAGTACATGTCCACCCGAGCAAACTTGGGAAGTGCGGTACCATATAACTGCGCACAAGAAATACCAGGAGAAGCCCAAGTTCAATCCATAGGTACCATCGGAACGAGTGCCGTTCTGTGAACTCTGCGAAATACGGTGGTCTATAGGTAGTCATACACTGGGCACACGTATAAAGGAAGTTAGACTCGATAGCGGTTCAACATAATATATTATCGCCGACGGGGGGAGCTTGGTTGGAGCTCGCTACCGGTAATCGGTTACACTACAAAGGAACCCCTGACGAGATTTAGACTTGTTCTAGACGGGGTTTGATCTACGCTGGCGGGTGAGGCTGAACCTCGGGGTCCTTAGCTTCTTTGAGCAGGAGGAGAGTGCGGTACTGTGCCTGGGTCCAACCAGCGAGCCATATCGGTGCTTGAGGATTATCTGATTACATATCTATACCTATCGGTACTGTACTGTACTCTGCTCTGCTCAGCCAGGGCAAGCCAAAGCAAAGTATTACCACACCATCGATCCACCCACCCATCGATCAACTCACCAGCACACCATCAATCAACTATGGAACCTACCACCACCACCACGGGCGGTACCACACAACGGACCCCACCGCCCTCCCCCCCCGCGGGTGGGGATACGGATACGAAAATGGCGGTATATACAAGTACAATTACCCCATCCACGTTATTCTCTCCACTGAAGCGCAAACGAGAGGGTCTTCCACTACCTCCACCTCCGGCCGCATGGCAAGAAGAAGGGGAAGGGGGAGGAGTGGAGTCCGAAGGCTCCCTGCATTCTGGACGACTTGCTCTGCAGCTTGAAGGGCTGTCTCTTGGTCAGGTGAAGTACCCACTTGATGCTAGGATGGCTTGTGGGGATGGGGTGGTTGTTGATGGGGATGATCGGGGTGAAGGGGGGGAAGAAGAACATAGGGATGGACGGGTGGTCGGAAAACGTACAAGACTAGTATCACCGCCGTTAACGTTGGAGAGAGGGGGCGGGTGTGGGAGTAGTGGTGATGAGGAGGTTGGAAATGCTCCTGTCCCACATCCGACACATGGGCTACGGGAGGCAGCAGCAGCAGAAGAAGAGGAAGAGGGGGAGGAGGATAGTGATTGGGGATTGAGTGGAGTTGGAGTTAAGCCCTCTGCTAGACAGAGTTACATTAGGGCTCAAAAGAAATTACAACAGGTATTCCATTCTGCCCATGCTCGGGAGTTGAAGGAGTGGCTTGAAGCTAACTATCGAATGCAAGATTCGAGAATATAAATCCCGAGTGTCTAAGGAAGCACGGGAGAAACGGAGCTGGGAGAGGAGGAGGAGGAAGAGCTTTACGAATGGCAATACTACGGCTGCGGCGGCGGTGACGAAGGGGCTTACGCACAGATCTGAAGGGGAGGAGGACGAAGGGGATTGTCGTGGGCGGAGGAAGAGGGTGCATTTTGATGTTTAGTCTTGCTACTGCTGATAAGCTTGATATGGGGTTTTTTTCTGTCTCCCTGCCCGTGATATCTCAACGGCTTTTGTTGGGATTGTATATGCAGTTTAGGTGGTTGGATGGCGTATGTCTGGTTCCGGGGGGTTTCTCTCTCTTTGGCTTTGTTGCTAGTAGGGTTGGGGTATGTGTTCATATATTTCGGATTTCTGGCGTAGGGTGTATATTTCAGGACTGACATGGGGATTATGTGATGGGTTTGGGGTTTCTTTTTTTATTTGTTAGTTTTCTCGGGTGTATGGCTACGGTAATGGGTGTTTTAGAGTTTGGGGTGGGGTGGGGTGGGGTGTTATGTTTACGACTTGGCTTGACATCTATCTGCTTTATTGTTTTTGATACAATATTTCTTCAGGTATTGCTTTTCACCACGATACTATACCCGCCCAAGTTAGTTTTATATCGCACAATCACCTGTGGCCTATAACGCAGAAACCCAAGCCAAGTTTAGCAAAACCAACGACTCCAAAGTTAATATTTACACTTAATGTACAGTTATCTTCCCCCCATCCCATCCCATTTTGTTTCTAAAAAATCTTCTTATACCACGGCTTCAAACTCTCCAACCTTTCTGCCTCCTTCTTTGCAGCCCTCTCCTCAGCAGCCCTCCTACTCGCCTCCCTCCTTTCCACTAGGGCCTTTTCTCTCTCAGCCTTCCTCCGATCAATAATCTCCACAGCCCTCTGTATACCCACCTTCTCCTTCTGCCTCCGGTACTGACAAACCTCATACGTAACCGCACTACCTCCCACAAACGTTCCAGCAGCCCAATTTGCCGCATTAGGTACTGGCGCTGCAAAGTAAATCAGTAAATTCCTTCCTTCCTCCCTCCTTTTCGAGGAAATGAGAGGGAAGAGAAACAAGCCTCGAAGGACAATCTTCAACCCCCCAAACGCAAATCCGGCAACGATCCCGTAGAGAAAGGCATTCCGAACGCACGGCTGTAAGTGCACTTTCTTGAAGTCTTCCGCATGGATAGTTTTGACAGCTTCCGGGAGGGTAGCTTGCTGGGCTGCTGCGTAGTTGTTTGGAGTGACCTTTGGCTTCGTGGGGTTTGCTGGGTCGGGGGGGATGTTGCGGGGTTTTGCGGTTACGATTGGGTTTGTGTTGGAGTCTGTAGAGCGATCTCGGGCGTCTTCTGCCATCTCCGCTGGTTTTGGTTACCTGTTTGAGGGGCTGAGTGTCGGATTGGGATTGGGATGGGTTTATCGGCTGTGATATCATTCTTGCCCAGGGATTTAAGGTTGTGATACTATGCTGGGTTCTCATTTGTTACATAAGCAAACTAACCGAATTGAGTTCCACTAGGTGTGCTTAGAATTCAATTAAATTTCCGACGCGTTGGGTGCGCGTTGTCCTGTGTCGACCTTATCTAGCTGATGCTCAAGGGGAAGAAAAAAAAACCCGCTTGCCCCTTTGACGAAGGATAAAACCTTCCTTTTGACAACCCTGAGTACCTTCGGATTCTCTCCATTCTGGTAATCGTACTTAATCTAGTTCTATCATACATATTTTTATTTTTATTTTCCCTCCGTTCTCTCTTTTGGCGTTGGGCACTCTGTACCATACAAAACCGGACACTTTAATACTCGTCTACAGCATCATACAGTATCGGTTTCAACAATGTACTCCCGGGGCGGCGGCGGCGCACGCTTTAAACGTGGAGGTTACCGCAGAGGCGGCAACAGTGGTGGTGGACGATTCCAGAAAACTATTGCCGCGAACTCATTACTAGCCACTGACGGCACCTCCGGGGAGGCGAGGTTCGAGTCCTTGAGACTTGCGAATGACATTGATGAGCGGATGGGGTTCCCTAGGTTTGAGGCCGGGCCTAGGAAAGTTGGTTGGCTGGTTAACATGAAGTCTGTGAGTTTATAAAAGAATATACTCTGTGGAATCAATTGAGGGCGAAAGGGAAGTGGTTTGCTGATGCGGGTTTGTTGGCTTGGGGGGGATTCGTAGACTATTCTGGAAGACGACCAAGTTACCGGTGGGAGAGCGGGCGTGGACTTTTACTTCCTGGACGATTATGGGGGGTCGTTCAAAGCGACGCTCTTGTATGATCCCTATTTTTTGATCGCTACTAAGGTTTGGGAGAGCCCCGTGCAGCATTGCATGCGATGTGAATGCTGATGAGTGCGGTGGTGGTAGCGTGGTAATGAGCCGGAGGTAGAGGAGTGGTTGAGAAGAAAGTTTGAGGGTATAATCAAGAAGACTACAAGGTTAACAAAGGAAGATTTACGCATGGTAGGTGGTGGTGGTGGTGATACCCTGGGGGAAAGGATGGTTAGAGCTGACGATATGGATGACAGCCGAATCACTTGCTAGGCTACCGGAGAACTTTCATTAAGCTTGAGTTTGTAAACGTCACGGATTTACTGGCGGCGCGGAAAGTGCTTATGCCGATTGCGGAGAAGAATAGGAAGAATGTTAATGCTATGGATGCTTATGCCGAGGTTGCCAGGTATATATGATACATTGAGGGGTTTTTCCGGAGGTAACAGCTGATTTTGGGATAGTGCTAGTGCCGGGTTTGACTTCATTGATGAAGGTAATGATCTAGGAAGGTCTACGAATATGACTGAAGCTTGCGATTTTATAATTGATATACGGGAGTATGATGTGCCGTATCATGTGCGGGTAGCTATCGATCAAGGTAATGATGCCATGGAGATATGTTTGTAGTACTTGATGATTGCTGATAAGTAGCATACAGAGATACGTATCGGAAAGTGGTATACTGTTGAGGCCAAGCACGGCATTGTATCGTTTACTTGCATTGAGGATCGACTGAAACAGGCCGAGCCGGTGGTGCTAGCGTGGGATATTGAAACTACAAAGTTGCCATTAAAGTTTCCTGACGCTTCAATTGATCAGATTATGATGATATCGTATATGATTGAAGGATCTGTGAGTTTGCTAATGCTGAGAGTTGGGGAACGGAGTGTAGAAGCTAAGTGCGCGCTTATAGGGGTTTCTCATCACCAATAGAGAGATCGTTTCCCAAGACATTGAGGATTTCGAATACACTCCTCGACCAGAGTATGAAGGACATTTCATGGTCTTCAACGAACCAGATGAGAAAGCCGTACTCGAGCGATTCTTTGACCATATCAAAGAGGCAAAACCCACCGTAATGGTAACCTACAACGGTGACTTCTTCGATTGGCCATTTGTAGAAGCCAGAGCCTCCCAATTGGGCATAGACATGTACCGTGAGATTGGCTTCCGGAAAAACTCCGAAGACATCTATTATAGCAATTATTCCGCCCACATGGATGCCTTCGCCTGGGTTAAGCGTGACAGTTACCTACCCCAGGGGAGTCAAGGTTTGAAGGCAGTCACTACTGCAAAGCTCGGATACGATCCCGATGAATTGGACCCCGAGCTCATGACAAGGTTTGTTTACTGCCCATCCTCTTCCTGCCCTGAAGCTACTGATTCTGTGTTCCAAGATATGCCATGGAGAAACCACAAGTCCTGGCGGAGTACTCAGTTTCCGACGCCGTGGCTACTTACTATCTATATATGAAATATGTTCATCCCTTCGTTTTCGCCCTGTGTACGATTATCCCATTAGGCCCGGATGATGTGCTACGGAAGGGAACAGGAACTCTTTGTGAGATGTTGCTCATGGTACAATAGATGTTTCGCACGGTCACAAAATATCACTCGCTAACCTAAACAGGTCCAAGCGTATCGGAAGGAGATTGTCTTGCCGAATAAGCATAAGCAGGTTGAAGAGGCATTCTTCGATGGTCACTTGCTAGGGTCGGAGACCTACGTCGGCGGTCATGTCGAGTCTATCGAGGCGGGAGTATTCCGAAGTGATATCCCGGCCAACTTCGTGATTGATACGAAGGCAATTGACAAAGTAAGTGGCTTTTGAGTCTATTTTTTGTTTCTCTGGACGACTGCCTGACTTCGACAGCTCATCGAGGACCTCGACTCTGCCCTACAATTCAGTATTGTTGTTGAAGGGGGTAAGAAGATGGAGGATGTGACGAATTATGATGAGGTTTGTATGCTTGCCTCAAATGGTTGTAAAATCTGCTTATGGAGTGGATAGATCAAAGAACAAATTAGGTCGAAACTCCAGCAGTTGAAAGACGTTCCTACACGGAATGAGCGACCATCAATATACCATTTGGACGTTGCTTCTATGTACCCGAACATTATGACCACGAATCGTCTTCAGCCAGATTCCATGATATCGGAATCGGACTGTGCTGCCTGTGACTTCAACAGGCCTGGAAAAACCTGTGACCGGCGGTTGCCATGGTCCTGGAGAGGAGAGTATCTTCCTGCCAAAAGGGATGAATACAATATGATCAGACGTGCACTGGAAAACGAGAAGTTCCCTCCTAAGCATCCGAAATCGCCCCCGAGAACATGGGATGATCTGACAACCGAGGAGCAAGCCTCGGCAACCAGGAAGCGTCTCACAGAATACAGCAGAAAGGTCTATCATAAGATTCATGAAACCAAAACAATTAAGAAAGAGGCTATTATCTGCCAGCGTGAGAATCCGTTCTACGTCGATACTGTCAAGAACTTCCGTGATCGCCGTTATGACTTTAAGGGGAAGCAAAAAGTATGGAAGCGTAAAGCGGACGACCTTAAGGCCTCCGGCGCCACCGCCGCCGAGATCGATGAAGCGAATAAGATGACTGTTTTGTTCGACTCTATGCAGCTTGCTCATAAAGTCATTCTCAATTCTTTCTACGGATACGTCATGAGGAAAGGATCTCGCTGGTATTCCATGGAGATGGCTGGTGTCACTTGTCTTACTGGTGCTCACATTATTCAAATGGCTAAAGAAATTGTCGAGCAGATCGGGAGACCATTGGAGCTAGATACCGACGGTATTTGGTGTATTCTCCCAGGGACGTTTCCGGAGAACTTTGCGTTCACACTTGAGGGTGGGAAGAAGCTGCCGATATCTTACCCTTGCGTGATGCTGAACCATCTGGTTCATGCGGAGTTTACCAATCACCAGTATTCGGAACTTGTGGATCCAGTCACCCACAGATACAAGACTCATAACGAAAACACCATCTTCTTTGAGGTTGATGGTCCTTATAGGGCTATGATCCTGCCTACATCCAAAGAGGAGGATAAGAATTTGAAGAAACGTTACGCTGTGTTCAATCATGATGGGAGTTTAGCGGAATTGAAGGGGTTTGAAGTCAAGCGCCGTGGCGAGCTAAAATTGATTAAGATCTTCCAGTCTCAAATTTTTAAATTCTTCTTAGAGGGAACAACTCTGGAGGAGTGTTATCGTTCTGTGGCGAAGACTGCCAATCGCTGGCTTGATGTTTTGGATTCACGTGGCCGCACACTCGCTGATGAGGAGCTCATCGACTTGATTTGTGAAAACAGAAATATGTCAAAGGCATTGGCGGAGTACGGGTCTCAGAAGTCGACGTCTATTACCACTGCAAAGCGGTTGGCAGAGTTCTTGGGCGAGCAGATGGTAAAGGACAAAGGCCTCAACTGCAAATATATTATATCCGCAAAACCTCGAGGCGCACCTGTTACCGAGAGAGCACTTCCAGTTGCTATATTTTCTGCAGAGGAATCAGTCAAGCGCCACTTCTTGCGAAAATGGCTGCGTGAAGAACCGAGTGATTTCGATCCCCGAGGCATCATCGATTGGAACTACTACCTTGAGCGCCTGGGATCTGTCATTCAGAAGCTTATCACCATCCCCGCTGCCCTCCAGAAAGTGCGGAACCCAGTGCCTAGGGTGCCGCATCCAGACTGGCTACAGAAACGTATCAATACCAAGGATGATAGGTTCAAGCAGAAGAAGATGACGGATATGTTTCAGAAACGAACCGAGTTGGAAATCGTCCCTTCCGGAGTGTCTACGCATCTGGGCGATATGGAGGACTTTGGCGGCACTACTACGATGCCTATAAACCGGCCTATACTTGGAACTGTGAGGCGTCTCGGGAAGAGGAAGGCGCCTGATACGCCTGGTCCGGTTGGGGGTGACCCGTTTGCTAGTCTTCCCGTTGTGATGCCATCGATGACAGAGGATTATAAAGGGTGGTTACAGTACCAGAAGAAAAAGTGGAAGATTCAAAAACACGCTCGGACTAGACGGAGGCAATTGTTTGGAGACAGGAGCTCTCTGCAGACGGATTCTATCGGTGGCTTCTTCAGGAATCAGACGGAGTTCATGCTTTCGAACACCTGGGAGATTTTGCAACTTCGGCCGACAGATATGCCTGGTGAAGTTAGGGCTTTCGTATTGGTGGGTAGGAAGATCATTACCTTAAAAATTAAGGTTCCGCGTCAATTATTTATCAATTTTAAGAATGAGGAGCTTCCGGATGTTACTGTTAAGGAGTGTGTAGTAGAGAGGGTTAATCATACTCTTCCAAATGGCCATCCCTCGGGGAATCTCTTCAAGTTGGTGGTGCCTGAGGATACCTACATATCGGAGCAAAAGGCTTTCTCTATTATCTTCTCGCATGCTAGCGTCGAAGGGGTGTATGAGGCTCAAGTCCCTATGAGTGTTCGTGTTCTTCTCGAACTAGGTAATAGTTGCACGTTCGACGAGTCTCAGCGAGGTGTGCTCGGAAAGGGTCTTGATCAAGGCTTCGACTTGTCTTCTTTGAAATCGAAAGAGACGAAAAGCCCTTACCTTCACATCGGGAGCATGGACTACTTGTTTTTGTATCATGTAGTCGCAGGTGACCGTCAGGTCTTTGGTCTCTTCCCACCCGGGGGAGAGGCATATGTTGTAGTTTATAATACGACACGGGAAGCCCAAGGCCTCCCGAACATGGACAAGATATACGCCGAGCAATTTGCACGAAGGATGGAAGCGGCCAACGGCCCCGGAGATAGCATGATCGAGTACCCAGCCACACTACACTTTCAAACAACTTATGCCAATACGAAAAAAAAGCTAGAGAAGGAGTTGACTAACTTATTAAAGAAGATTCGGAACGAGGAGTCGAAGCCAACTACACTTGTTATTCAATCCCCACAACACAGGACTTTGGTGGATACTGTGCCTATCTTGAACGAGTTCCCTATCCTCACCTTGCGTTCGGACTCCTCGGATAGTAACCTGCCTCCGCTCGGCTGGCAGACATTCGTGGCTAAGAGGGTTGTGACGCATTACCTAGCTTTGGGGGCATGGATACTGCATCTAGTGGAGCTAGCGCGTTATGGGAGGGTCCCGCTATGTAACCTAGAGAAGGATGATCCAACTTTCCTGATTGACATTGACTATGCACGGCGACTACAGTCTAATAACGTTGTGCTGTGGTGGTCACTTTCACCCAAGCCAGACCATGGAGGACATGAGAAGGATGATATCTTGGGGCCTATGGAAACGGTCGATATGCCTGTCATTAATAACCCTGGGTCGTACTCGTCTGTTTGCATCGAGGTTGAGGTCCGAAACTTAGCTATCAACACTATTCTTACATCCTCTTTAATAAACGAGCTGGAGGGGAGTGATTCCGTTGCTATGAATCCGGCAGCACCTCAAGGTGACGACCCAACTGATGGGACCAATATTATTTTCGCAAACAATGCGTTCGCCACAGCTGGAGTGGCCGTTTTACGGGAGATGGTCAAGGCCTGGTCTGCTCTGGCTACTCAAGGGCAACCGGTAGCGGAAATTATGGTTGAACATTTGGTCCGCTGGGTTGAGAGCCCTGATTCATTCCTTTACGACCGGGCATTGCACTACTACGTCCAGACCATGTCCAAGAAGGCTTTCTTGCAGCTTCTGACTGATTTCCGGAGAGTTGGGTCACATGTTGTGTTTGCGAATGCCAACAAGCTTCTTATTCAGACTACTAAGGTAGATGTTGGGAATGCTTATGCTTATAGCGAGTACATTACCAAAGCTATCCGGGCAAAGCCGCTGTTCAACTTTCTCGATTTGAAGATCAACGAGTATTGGGACTATCTTGTCTGGTATGATGAGATGAATCATGGGGGAAAGGCTTGTGAGAAGGTGGTTGAAGCGGAGAGTCAGGAGTTGAAGATTATCATGCATTGGCAATTTGCAAAGTTCCTTCCACAGACTTTACAGACGATCTTCCATGATTGGGTAGTCGAGTTTGTAGAGATCATGCACACTCAGAAGAACCCGCCCGCGTCGGAGTCCGATATCTCAACACCAAGGCCCACCCAGATCTTCTTCAAAATGTCTGAGGACCTCGGCGACAAGATCATTCTCGGAGACGAATTTAGGAAGCCCCTCCGCAAACAAATCGCCCAACTCATCCGCCGCCAGCAAGAATCCATGATCCACCCAGAAATCGACGTCGACTTTGAATTTCCTTCCCTACCAGGCGCCTACCGGGAGATGAGGAACCCCGTTCTGCAACTGGTCCGCTCCCTAACAGCGGTTTTCGGCCTCGCCAAAGAGATCAACATAGAAGCGCGCACCCTCCGCAAGGATCTCTTAGCAATGCTCGACATCAAAGAGTTTAGCAAAGAGGGTACGTTTGAGAACCCCAGCGAAACGCTCAAATTCCCCCAGGTAATCTGCAAGAACTGTGCCCTCCCGCGCGACATGGACTTGTGCAAGGACGAGGATCTAATGCCGGAAGTCACGGCCGACGGCCAACTCCGCGAGCGTGCCTGGAAGTGCAAGTTCGACTTTTGTGGCAGCGAGTTTGATCGCTTGGCGTTCGAGGAGAAGATGATATCCCAGTTGCATCAGTTTATCACAGCGCACAATGTCCAAGACCTCAAGTGTGGGAAGTGTCAGACTCTGAAGGTCAATGAATTTATGGAGCACTGCTCGTGTTCGGGCCCCTGGGTGCTTACGGTTGAGAGGGAGGCGCTTATCAAGAGATTGCATGTGTATAAAAGTGTTGCAGAGCATTATTCTTTTAGGATGCTGGAGGGAGTTGTTGGGGATATCATGGGGTCTGTTTGAGAGTGGTACTTTTCACTTTATTTTATTTGTTTGCCAGCTGGGTGTTTGAGGGCCTTTGGGGTTAGAGTTCTACACACCTTTGTGGTTTTCAACCCTTTTCGCGATGCAGAAATTAAGGTTGGAACATCAAATTTTTGGACCCTTCAATGTGAGTGGTTGATTTTACTGTGAAGATGCCAATATGAGCATTTCCTGGAAAGCGCTGCCCACAGATGTTATGGGTAGTGAAATATATAAAACCCATAGCTATAGCATTTCGTGCCTTCATTGAGGATCTGGTAAAAGTGGCAAGAGTTCACGTTGAAATGATTTCCAGCGCACAACTTTCCCAGCAACCGCGCTAATCCCAAAAGAATCCAAAGTGCCAACAACCAAACGCGTCTCCCTCACCTCGTCTCGCGTGCCTTCTAATCATCGAATCCATCCACCGCATCACACCAAGAAAATTCCCCTAGCCTCAGCCCCAACAAGCTCCAATCCTCCCTCCACGAAGGAACAATCATAGTTATGAGCGGGGAATCATCCAAGGCTGCGCTGGGCGGAGGAATTGCCGCGACAGTTGCTACAAATGCCTCCGGAGCGCCAGCTTATGAGCTACCATGGTTTGCGGGCTCCTTTATTCCCTGACGGTTGGACGGATGGACAGATAGATGGCTAATCAGTCAATTGTCCATACATCCAGGGTCGAAAAGTACCGTCCGGTCTTCTTAGAAGACATAGTCGGTAACAGCGAGACAGTAGAGCGATTGAAGATTATTGGGAAGGACGGGAATATGCCACACTTGATCATTTCTGGGATGCCGGGAATTGGGTACTACCATTCACTTTCTCCACAACACAATGCTCTAGCTAGGTGGAAATGAAAGCTAATGTCTGATTGATTCTGTTTCGCACAGTAAAACCACCTCAGTTCTATGCCTTGCCAGAGCCCTCCTAGGAGATGCGTACAAGGAAGCGGTACTGGAGCTCAACGCCTCAGACGAGCGCGGAATCGACGTGGTCCGGAACCGCATCAAGGGATTTGCGCAGAAGAAGGTCACGCTCCCACCGGGAAGACAGAAGATTGTGATTCTCGACGAAGCGGACAGCATGACGGCGGGGGCCCAGCAGGCCCTCCGTCGCACGATGGAAATCTACTCCTCCACGACCCGCTTCGCATTCGCCTGCAACCAGAGCAACAAGATTATCGAGCCGCTACAATCCCGTTGTGCCATCCTGCGCTACTCTCGCCTCACGGACGCGCAGGTCCTCCGCCGCCTGCTCGAGATCTCCACTGCGGAGAAAGTAGAGCACTCGGAGGAGGGCCTCGCCGCGCTAATCTTCTCCGCCGAGGGGGATATGCGTCAGGCCATCAACAACTTACAGAGCACAGTCGCGGGCTTCGGCTTTGTCAGTGCAGACAATGTCTTCAAAGTCGTTGACTCGCCACATCCGATTGCAGTGCAGGCCATGATCAAAGCCTGTTACACCGGTAAGATAGACGCAGCGCTCGAGAAGTTAGAGGAGCTTTGGGGGAAGGGTTACTCCGCCATCGATATAATCAGCACCATGTTCAGAGTTACGAAGACGATAGATACTCTCAGCGAACATTCGAAGCTAGAGTTCATCAAAGTATGCATTTACCCCCAATCACCATCCACTGCCCTCCTCCCCCGCCCCCAACCAAGAGCGAATTAATGACGGACGATAAATAAATAGGTGATCGGCTTCACACACATGCGCATCCTAGAAGGCGTAGGCACACTCCTGCAATTAAGAGGCTGCGTCTCAAAATTGACAAAGATCAATATGCCGCCGGAGCTTTTTGTGCCAAAGGAGAAATGAACAAATGAATCACATGATACGAATGCTGCCCTGACAGTTGAATCTTGCTTTATCACAAATAGATAGATAGCTGCAATATCCCCCCCCCCAAAAAAAAACGTGGAATTTGTCTCATGAAGTTTGCAAGTACTGTGGTAGTTAGGAGAAAGGGGTTTTGTATCTATTTATTTATCTACCTAGCTAGTTATACCTTCTCGAGTTTTCCTTCTTTTTTTTCGACCTACTCGACCTGATGGGGGGGAGGACATCTGGTTGGTCATTGGCTCCACTTAACATAGCTATTTAGTTAGCTTAGATGTGGGATCGCTATGCTATCATACAAGTACAATACTCTGAAGCACCATCTGATCTGCTGGTAATCTGCGATACCATCGATTCCTATCTCCCTTTTCACCCGCGAGCCCAACACCTTTGTCGCCGCCGGTATGGTACAGTCACTAGACATAAGTCTTCGTGATTGCGGAATAGTGAGACACGCCCGTGTATCCAAGGGGTATTTAGCAAAAGGCTGATAATGGCATTTCGATGGTAGAACAAAGCGAAGAATTAAACATAAAATATTAGTTTAGTAGTAAAGCTGTAAGAATGCATGTAGTATGATACCCCATACGTGATTTTCCACTGTGGTGGGGCTGGGGGGTGTCCGACTTGGATTATCTCGCTTAGTCCTCGCTGACTAAGCGATCACCAAGACTCAATCCGACTTAAGTCCGCACCGACCATCACGACCACATCACACAGGAACGGGCAAACACATAATGTATGTATTTTCGACCAAGTGGATCCGACTCAGAACAAGAATCCCAACCCAGCCTCAGGTGCAAGAAAGGATAATGGAGAAAAACGAGAAGAAATATTATTTGTTCCCCCGCGAGACTACCCATATTTATGCAGAATGAGAAAATGGAGATGAAAAAAAATTCGTAATACCTTACTAGCTCTCCTTATTTACCTAAGGATACAGAGAAGAAAATGATACAGCAACTAATATGCAAAAAAAGAAAACGAAGGACAAGACCGATTTTTTTTTCACCACCTCTATCGAGCGCCCATGCCACCTGTTCATTGAACAGCCCCGCCTAATCACTAACATTATAACGATCCTTCGTAACTAGTTGCTCGCCCCTTTATACACAAGACCTACACTCAAGGGTAAAGTATCCGTATTTATTCGCCGCCCGGAACAATGAAAAGGAGAAAAAAAGGGAAAGGAAAAAAACGACCATCTCCGGATATGAATTTAAAACCTTAGCTTGAACTTGCTATTCGCATTCTTGTTTTGGTGAGCACCCTCCCTAAACTCCTTACCACCATCATCAACCAAATCGGGATTAGCTTCCCAGTAGGCAGTGTCAGTATTATTGTAGTAAGTGTCATGTGGTTGCTGGAGCCCCATGTCAGGCATGATGTTAACCGACTTTGTAGCATCAATGAGTATTCTCTCTGTTAAAGCTGTTAGTGATCTGTTTCGAATACTGCCGGAAGGGACAACATACTAGCTACAACTGGTCCAACAACAAGCGCAAGGAAGACGACAAGCATGAGAAAGTAAACGACAGTAAACCGGATGACTCTCTTCTTTCGAAGCTTCGATTGCTTGGAGGAGTAAATCGGGGGCCTAATTTGGCGGGATGGGCGCAGCCAGAATAACATAGTGGAGTGAATGCGGTCCGCGTACGGGAACAGGATAATAGGCAATTGAAAGAACAATATAACATGTCCAAGGATAAAATCTGCCGAGAACATTCCGAGCTCCGTGATCTTACACAACAACTCACGACCGGGTTGCGAGATAGCATGAAGTCCTAGAAGAGTCAGCGGATAACCAGGTCGCTGGGCTTTACCAATAAAAAAACTTACCAAGGCCATACCACTTTCCGTTCCAGAAAGCCAAATTGCTCTGGTCCGTCTTGAACTCTCTAGTAAGAGCAAGAGAAATGATCAACTTATAAAACCATCGTTGAATGGCAACCATCGCAATCATTCCTGACAATGTCTTGGTGAAGCTGAACCCCTCAAGGAACATCATGACTTCGAAGAACGCAAAGAGCATAATAACAGCCAAGCCGTGGGCAATTGCGGCAAGAACTAGCTTGGTCAGTTGAAACAATTTCACGTTGAAATGAAAATAACTTACCACCACCAAACTTCTTGCAACACATGCTAAAAATAGGACCCATACAACACGCCATTCCGAACAAGGCCGCAAGAATACCAGCATTAACAGCAATAGGGGCAAACGCCACAACGGCAAGACGCATAAGGGCCCCAGTCGGCTTGGGCTCGGGAAGATTCTCGTTTCCGGGATTATCCTGTCTTACACCAGTCTGTGCATTGATGAACAAGTAGGGGATAATACAAAGAATAGCGACAAGGAATGGTCCAACAATCTCGTTAAAGACGATATTCGTGAACTTTGCACGAGCCATATCTCCAGAAAGCTTCTCGGAAGGATCCCCAAGGATCTTACGCTTATAACCGGTGATACGAGTTCTTGAAAGACGGCAGAACGAAATCCACGATTGATGATTGCAACGCGAGTTTCCGCGGGAAAGCCATCTCAAATAGTCACGATAATCAATGAAGAAGTCGTCCCATGCAAATTGGTGAGGATTAAAGATGAAGGGCGAAGTGCAGAGAGCGAGTAAGGAAGCCCAGAAGTAGAGAAGGTGAATACCCCAGATGGTCAAAGTAGCAAAAAGCACCATCATCAAAGATCTAGCACCAAGGTAGATTGAAGGTCCGGCAAAACGTGAGTACAAGATACCAAAAGGTATGCGAGCGGTTGCGAAACCACGGCCCGTGCCGATATAGCGAGCACCACCAAAGGCGAGATCATTGAGTAAGGAGTTGGCATAAATCTGGCACACAAACACCTCAAAGGCAGGTGAACACGAGCAGAAATGTCTTCCGAGACGAGTAGCCGCGCGCCAGAACCCACGTTCAGTAAGTTCCTGAACAACTAGAGGAACGAAAGAAATGAAGAACACGATAACGATTGACAAACTGCAACGCACAACCCAGTCCATGATCGGTTCAATGTTGCGGCACCCAATAGGTTTCAATTCATCCGTAATCGGCTTGTTGGGATTGTAGTCGCACACAACAACCTGGTCTTTGAGAGCACCAAGATTGATCATGACAAACATGAAGAGCTGAACCGACAACATAATGAACAAATTGTTGATGTGGAAACCCGGATGCGCATAGTAGAAGGACAAGAAACGATCGAGAGGAAGCTGAGTACCAAGATAGTAGTATTCACGCGAGAGCATCTGTTCTCCCATACCAGTTCCAATCTTTGTGGTAAAATTAAGGATAGATCCAAAACCCAAATCGCGTCCTTTACCACATTGGTAGTATTCGCAATGCTTAATACGACCTCCACGCAAGAGAGCGTTCATTCCGGCGTAGATATCCTCGTTGAGATGTAATCCCTTCTGGGCCTTGGATACACCACCACGTGTTGTCATAAAGATACCATTCAAGAAATCGGGATGTCCATAATGCAATTTTCCACCAATCTGCGCCAAAGTACGAGCGAAAAGAGTACCAAAAGTCTGTTCCTTGCCGGCAGCGACGTCACCCAAGATACCAATATTCTCAGAGAAGATATATTCACGCGCCCCAAGAATAGCGACGGGATCAAACTTTGTCGGGGGAAGGCCGGGGGTGTAAGGTGAGACATTATCCACAGTCATTTCCTCAAATTCAGCAAGGACGCTTCGAATCTTCAAACATTCCTCAAGATAATTGTCCTGATTGGCATCGACGAGCTGAATATATTCACCACGGTAGAAAATAATAGCGTGATTCTGGTTGTCAGACTTTCCATCACCGAGGATAGGATTTCCAGACAGCTGGACACGGAACTTGGGACGACGCATTCCATTTTCCATGAGTTCTGAATGTCCATCGATAAGAGCAGAGTACAATCTGGGCTCCTCCCCCTCAGCTAGTGGCGGCTCCTCGTCAAGATAGGCAATTTGCAGGTCAGGGTAGGCGCGAAGAAGAAATTCTGTATTCTCCATCTCTTCCTTCTTGAATTTGGCATAGCGCTGCATAGAAACACAAATCTTGAATTTTCTCCTCGCCATACGTTCGAGCTCTCTCTCCAGCTTATCAGTATTCCCGCCAAACATTTGGACAACCTCAGGGTTTTCGACGCGGTAGAGAAGCTTGATAGCGCGACTATAATTCATGAAACCAGAGATTGTGCGATATAACGTCTGGAAACGAAGTGAGGCCCAAATACGGGTTCGAAGAGTGTACTCAGGTGCAGCTGACTTAAAACCAATGCAGTAGAAGGGAAGATCGTCTACTTTGCTGTTGGACACTTCCTTTTCCTTTTCGGTCTTCTCAGGTTCACCGTTGAATTGGGAGGTCTCGTCAGCCAGAATCTTTGTATCTTTGACAAAGCAGTCCCATTCATGAGGATGAAGTTGTTTAAGGTATTCCAGAAGCGTAACACGGGAATAAGGATCATCTTCACGGATAATCTCACGAAGCGAAAGAAGAATCTTTTCACTGTAATGAGGAATAAGGACAGTAAAGGTAGGCATGTTGTCGACAGGCAGCGGTTCGGGAATTGGCGTAGATAATGATTGAGCGAAGAAAGAGATACGTCGCTCGGCCTCACTACCGCTTGGGAAAAACTCTGTCTTGAAGGAGTGATCTTCCTGGGAGACGAAAAAGGTGGGGGCCCGCAGGGTACGTTTGCCCTCTTGTTCCGATGGTACCTGTGAAAGTTAGTGGGAGAAACCCGATAACACGTAAAAGGAAAAATACCTGATGATACAACAACTTCTGGACATGATCAATCGCCAGAAGATGCTCGCGATACATAGAAATAACGATAGCGTTCCAAATTTGAGAAATCAGGACCTTTGGTTTATACTTAATCTCCATGTCGGTAGTAGCCAAGACTTTGGAATAGATACGCTTGGGGAGTCGGGAGAAGATGTTTCGCCATGGTGTCCAGATAGACACACCGAGGTAGAACGATCTGGCAACGGAGAAGACTGTATTCCAGACAATATACCAAAGATAGGTATCCAAGAAGAATAAAGTCAGATCAGTGATATACATAATGCCAAGCAGGATCTGAGGTTGTCGTCGGCAAAGCATCTTCGCAGCATCACCAGTCCCAATAAGCTTCTCTCCCAAGCAATTGTCGATTTTCATGACTGACAACACACGAATAGGATCCCTAAAAGAAAGAGTCAAGAAAAAGTACGACTCAATCAGCTTAGTTGCAAAGATCAAGACCCAGATTCCGTAGGACATCCACATATCATTGCCACGTAAACGAGGATAGCTGGCGGTAAAAGTTTGACTTGCAACATAACGACGCGAGTTTTTAGTCAAGTAGCTACCAAACAATCCACCGAGAGGCATGACAGAAAAGAAGAAGAAAGTAGCCAAAGCAATGAAGAACTGCACGATACCAAGGATTTTTGCGATTTTTCCACCATTGTTCCCATCAATCATGAAGACGTATACACTAGGTGCAACGTTAAGAACAAAGATGAATATGATGAACAAGAGGCGTTTGGTAAGATGTTGAGCTCCGGCCCATTGACGAGGAACAAAGGCCCATTCAGCACAAGTAGCAACAATCATGATGAACGTACAGACAGCACCGCCAAGAGCAACTGCCGACCACCGAGCGGCCGCATGAGGCTTCTCATTGAGTTGTTGGTGATACACCTTGGTGTAAAGCGTAGGGGAATTGAAGGCAGTGTAAAACCAGAAGGCGCCGATATGGATAATCCAGACACGATTGAAGTTGGTGGCCATATGAAACCATGAACGGGTTTCTTTATATGTCTTGAAGAACACCTTTTTCCATTCAACCTCCTTGAGTTTCAAATACCGTTGTGGCCCAGGAACATCAACAAGGCGAGACTTGTCAGTCATGACGATTCTTTCAATACCCTCGGGATACCAAAACAATTGATTGCAGTCATCGTACCCGATAAGCTGACTGTGGTCCCGTTCTCGTCGGACGAATTTGCCATCAACGATCTCGTATCCCTGGTCACGGCAGTACTGATATAATGGAGTAATGATATCCTTGAGATATGTACCTTCCTCAACTGGCTCGACCTTGGCCTGGCACTCAGGGGAGTGGAGATAATCGTCCGCGCACTTGAAGATAAAGCACAAGGCTTCTGGCATAAGACGGACCTGATTCGCTTCACCCCAGCAGAGTAGGAAAAGACCAATCTGCCGTGCCCGATCATGTTGAGACATTCGGTTCATTTTGGTCTTCCATCGATACTCGGCAGCTTCTAAGCTGTTATCTCCTTCCATTTGAGCCAATGTCTGTTCCTCGTTTTCACCCTGAGGCTTGTTCTTTTTGGCAGCCGCTCTAGCCTTCATAGCACGGCGACTTGTCTTTCCCAGTTTCATGTTGGCAAATCCAACAGCGTCATCCAAATCAAGATGAGCTGCAAAGTACCATTTCCTGAAATTGGCATTTTCACCACCAATGTAGTCAGCATGCAACGAGAGCAGAGCTTGGTTCGGAGTCATGCGGGACGCCCTGGAGTCGAGGAGGGTCATAAAATGGTCATAGATATTGCGCATGCTATCGCGCTGAAACCCAAATTTGTTGGTGAGGTCAAGGAAGATATCTTCAATCTCCTCCTTGGAAATTGGTATTTGATTCTCGGTCGTCCACGCTGGATATGGTTCCTTTGAACGCTGGCCAGTGGGCAGGTTGTTCGAGTAATCAACGCCGTAAACAGGAGTAGAAGCACCGGACGATCTACCGCCGCCATAGGATACCTGGGAAGAGGGTGGACGATACCCGCGTCGACCGTCCGGTCCGTTATCGTAGCTGTTGTATCGTTCGTCTCCGCGTCCGTAGTAATCCATATCCGCAGCCCTGGCCATGTCAGATCTCATAGTGAAGTCGCTAAAGGTCTCAGAGTCCTCCTCTGAATCGTGACCTCGACGTTTTCCCTTGCGGTCATACCCTTGTTGGGGCTGCTGGCCGGCAGCAGGAGCGTTCTGGTCATAGTACTGGTCTCCATAGTAATCATCTTCATATCCTTGAGGGCATTGTCAGTACCAGGTTTAGATAAAGAGCCAGGAATGAAGCCTACCACCCCGCGCGTCTCCGTAGTATCCAGCATCTTGTCCGTATCCTCCCTGTTGTCCAGCATTGTAGTACTCCCTACCATATGTTAGCTGGTAAAGTAAATCATTACTAACTCAGATGACGTACTGTTCGTCATAATAGCCTTCCCCTTGATTATAATCGTAATGCTGACCTTGGCCTTGCCCGGCCTGGTCGTAATGGCCTCCCTGTCCTTGATTATGGTATTCATCCTGGTAGTATGAATCGGTTTGACCTCCGTACTGACCCTGATGGTCGTCGTATGGCTGTTGAGGCCCCGACATGATGGGCAAAGAACGATCTCAAAAAAAAAAATCCCCTGCAGACGTTAGTTGGTGTTGACGGTTTTCTAGGTTGACGTCTCAAGGAGTAAATATGTCAACAAGCTTCGTTGTCTAGCTTGTGTACAAAGGTACCCAACAATGAAAGCTAGTTGCTACCGCAACCGATGACTTACCTCCAACAATAGTATGCGAAAGATTAACTATTCAAAGAAGCAGCAAACAACCCGACTGGTCAAACTGACCGCAAAAGGGAGTCAAACCGCTGAGCGAGTGCAATTTGTCTGATACAACCGAGCGTTGCGTAAGAATGGGAGAAAACAAAGCTGGAGGAAAACAACAAAGTTGTAAAGGACAAGCAGCGAGCAAAAAAAAAAAAAAATATTAAAAAACGAGGGACGATTGGTAAAGATCGTTGGCTAAACTTGAAGGAGAAGAATTATTAGCAACGGGAATGAAACGGGTATGTCCGCAAAAGCAATGCAAGGCAGATAAGAAAAGATTGAGGGATGTTGATTTTTGGAGCAGACGGGCGAGGGGCTTTGTTTGTTGACTTTTTCAGGGGCTCACACGTTTTGGGAGGTGAGGGAAGGATGGAAAGTTCACTTACTTAGGAGGCTCCGGTGTAGGAATGGCCGATGCAACAGCCAACGAGCTCACTTCAATGGAGCTTTAAGTAACGATACCGAAGAAGGAAAAGAAAGGAAAAACTATTTTGCACGAAGCAACTTCGGCAAACAACACACCTTCTGAGCGAGTGGAATGGGGGAAGAGGGGAGAGGAAGAGGAAAAGAGTGAGGAAAGATTGCAGCGGGAAAGGGAGAAGAGTGAGTGAGGAGGAGGAGGATGCTCGCACTGCGATAAGGGCCGGGGAAGTGAATGAGGGAGCGCACTAAGTAAGGGGGGTGTGGTGGGCTACGGGGCAAGAGGGCAAGGGGGAGGGCAAAAACGAACGGCGGAGGCTAAAAACTACTTTTCCAGCCAAGGGCGTTGACAGGAGAAGGTGAGAAAAAAGTGAGAAAATTGGTCTGGAAGGGAAAAGAAAAAGGGAAAAAAGGAAAGGGAAAAAAGGAGAACAGGAGGCAGGGGAGAAGAACCTGCTCAATGCATTCCGGATGGGCACTGAAGACCCATCCGGGCGTCTCGTCACCGACAGCCACCCATGCAAGAAGGACAATACTCGAGTACCGGTACTGTGCTCGTACCAGTACTATACACTGCTCCAGTACCAGTATCCTACAATGGTAACCCATGCACCCAGAGATATCCAGACACGCTCGACGATAACTAACCTCCCGCTTCAAGAATGCCGATGCTCAACCGAATTCGACCGCTCATCAATTGTGTGGATCCCCGGGCTTCGAGAATTCCAGGACACGGTTCGAGTTTCAAATCCTTTTTCCTTGGGTTTCCTCATCAGTAAAGACTCCCCGGCGCTACCATTCCCTGAAAGAACCATTTGAAGGAGATCCCCTGCTTTAATTGGACAACTCTTCCACTTTACAAGGTTGAGCGCCCAGCCGTTTCACATATCCTCGTCGTCTTCTAAGAAACCGTTGTGGCGACAAGCGGGAAAGTTCAATTCAGCAGGTGTCCTGGCTTACTCGAGCACACCCACACTTATCATACCAATGCCGGTACTCGAGTGCACCCTAAGTACCTTCCCCACGGCCTTGAAATAAAGAGGGCGATGTTCAAGAGAATGTATTAGCCATGTATCGAGCTGAGGAGCTTGACCTTGTTATCTGACTGAACGAGTATTCTATTCAGGCAGTCATCCAGCCACGCTCTAGCCTACGATACAACAACCGCAGCACCAGCACTTGTCCCTTCGCCTATCGAGTTGCTCGAGGACGATGACACAGTTCTTATGATATTCTTGCCGCACCAACATAGCAGACTGTGGTATCATACACACAGCAGTCCATGCTTAAATATAACAGTACCCTACTGCGCTGGTACCCATACCTGTACCGTTTTATCCCACCAGCACTGCTAATTAGACCAGTCCATCCAGCCCATCTCACGGCATACTGTGCCGGTCCTGTAGCACCCTACTCATATACGGTACTCGAGTACGGTACCAGTAGTGCCCGAGTAGAGAACCCAGCCAGCTTGCTCCTTTTCCACCAGAAACGGACGCTCTCGCTAGTCCAGAGATCTCCCCCTGTAACACCCGGGGCTGCAACTAAAAATCAGCATTTTCTCTATTTATAGTGTCTAATTGGGCCAACCAAACCACCAACACTGCCACACGTCATCCAGGCAAGTGGCACGGGAAAACACAACTGATCTACGAATTCAACCACTCTTTGGATGGACAACCGCCAAAGTATATTAATAAAAATACCTCCACTAAAAACATACCCGATGGGAACTTGCATCAAGATCTACCCGTAATGTCGAGGCGTTTTCAAAAAGAACTACCTCGGAACTAAAATAATGTGAATGTTACCGTACCTGCCGAACTGAAGTGATCACAAGTACAGCACCCGAGCATCCAAAGTCGATTCATGTTAACTTAACAATACTGGTGACATCACACTCTCAGGGCCGGAGTACAAGTACTGCTCCATATGAAACTTTCCTTGTAATGCACTATACAAGCGAACTCTCATATTCACCATACAGCTTACAAACTACGGCCCATGAAGCTTCAAATGCTGTATCGACAAAAGAAAAGCCACACAATGTCATGGTAGAGTAATTATCGGTTTATGTTCAGAGCAGGTTGGCGCTCAGCAATCCGCTCCGGCCACATTTTTCAGGCTTCCTATATGGAGGAGTGTGATATTGAGGCGGATTGCTACGAGCAAGAATCACCATTGGCGCAGAGAACAAAAGAAATACTTGTCAAATTACCCAGCGAGCTTAGGTAGCGGGCCTGGGTACCGAACTTGCGCTTGTACGGCACTCGTACGGACTTTCTACAAGTACGGGTGTGATGCAAAACTGGTATGATACTGTGCTGGTACCCCTAAGTCGACACGGCACCTGACACCCGACAGACAAGCCCAGCCCACTCTCCAAGTTCCCGTACCCATACTCGAGCAAAGAAGTTGGAAACTCGGTATCATATGACACGCGCAATGGCAACGGATTCGCATCCCTCCCGTAAGACAATTAGTCCAGCCAAAAAATGAGAAATGCAAACTCTGCTCGTTGGTGCTTGTGTCCAAACTTAAGGGGCGTTTGGCGCCCCTGTGATTTGATCTGAAGTCGTGATTTGCAAATCGCGATTTGGAGCTGGCCAATAGCATATCACGGAACTACTTACATAATCACTTTCGAGCGTTATGATTGGTTGATCTCAAATCACGATTTCGGATCAAATCACAGGCGCGCCAAACCCCCCCTAAGTTATGGCGCAACGGACCTTAGATTTTGGTGTGTCTTGTCGTTAACCAGCGCCAAAACTTATCTATCACAAAAACTCGAGCACAAATGGAAGGCAAAACTTGCTCAGACGCTGTGCACTCAAAGAAGGATGTCCGCTCTAGCCACTGCGTCGTGAGTTCGGCGGACTCGCGGTAATGGTATGCGAATACCCGAAGCACCGGTACTCGAGCTCAGTACCGATATCCAGTGGTCTCTCCTAGTGAGGCGCTCTGTGGACACCCCGCTTGTTCCGTCGCCAGCGGGGACTCGGCTTGCGATGCTCCCACCCTTGACGGCCGAGAAGGGAAATTCTGAATACTTTGTCCATTCGAGTATACAGTAAAGTAATACTTACTGCACCGAGTATTATATCACCGGCGCAATTGAAAGGATATCGTAAGGCTTGTAATCGTGGTACTGTCAAAGCGTTTTTAAAAAAGAACTGCGATTGCACACCACTCAGATCCAAGAAAAATAACCAAACTTTGGTGGCAGGTAATGATAGTCTAGTCCTTTTTAAAAACGCTTCGGCATTACGAGTGCTGAGTCTGGATTTAGTGAGCTGATCACCATTTGGGAAAACAACTCCCTCCCAAAGCACCTTAGCACCGTGCCAATAGAATTTCCGTGTTAGAGTTTCCGTAAAACTTAGCCAGTTAGAGAGCCTGCACAGTCCAAACAAGCAAAGGAACCAGTAGCTATTTTCTGCAGCCCATAACGCTGACCCTGACAACCCTCGATTGAGAATCGTCTTGCGCGTCAATCTTTCGGCATCGTTTTGCCAGAAGTCCTTCAAAGAGGGCTGCAACCTCCCTCAACCCCCCGGTGCCAAGCCCCGTTTTTATTCTCTCATCCATTCCCTTTCCCTTGCTTCCTTTTCTCTCTGAGAATTCATCGCGTTTCCCTTCTCAATTCTTCATTCCTAGTTGGTGTCTCTCGCTCACCAAGTGAACATTATACTCTCGCTATCTACCTTCTATCACTCCTTCACTTATCTTTGTTACTGTCCTGAGCCAGGGCGGTTTCATCAACGCTGGTTCCTCACCCGCTTTCTTGGCCCTGTCGTCACTTCTCTTGGCCAACCCCTGAGAGCCCCAATCAAACCTCCCTACTTACAGGCCACGACCAAATTTCCTCCGGTACCCATAAGAGACATTTAGCGGGCTAAGATAAAAAAACCATGTGGGCCCGATCACTCACTTCAGCGGCCCTCATAGCCGGTTCTCTCCTTTCCACAGTCTCTGCTGCAGATCTTGATCCTATTGTTATCAAAGGAAGTAGTGAGTGTCGGGATTCTAGATTTGGTCGTTTATCGTGAAGGTTCCACGACTAACCTCAATTTAGAATTTTTCTTTAAGTCTAATGGCACTCAATTGTAAGCGTTTTAAGCCGCTCTCCTCCCATGGCGAATAGGGCTAACAATTGAGTACAGTTTCATCAAGGGCGTTGCATACCAAGCCAGCCCTACAAACAGCACTTCCGGGACTTTTGTAGATCCCTTGTCGGATGAGGCTGGATGCAGGAGGGACATTCCCTTGCTCCAGGAGCTTGGCACAAATACCATTCGGGTTTATGCTATTAATACCACCTCAGACCATTCAACATGTATGAAATTGCTGAACGATGCTGGAATTTACGTGGTCAGTGATTTGTCTGAGCCGACATTGTCCATCAACCGCAATTCTCCTGAATGGGATGATAGACTCTATGAGCGTTACACTCGAGTTGTCGATAAGCTAGCCCCCTATTCCAACGTTCTGGGATTCTTCGCAGGTAATGAGGTTTCCAACGAAGCGAACAATACCAATGCGTCCCCTTTTGTTAAAGCGGCTGTTCGTGATATGAAAGCCTACATCAAAAAACGTAACTATCGTGCCATACCCATTGGATATGCCACCAACGACGATCAAAAAATCAGATCTGAGCTTGCGGATTACTTTGACTGTGGCAACAGTAACGAATCTGTTGACTTCTGGGGCTATAACATCTACTCTTGGTGTGGAAAAAGTTCATACACAGAGTCTGGCTACGATCAACGCACTAAGGAGTTTGAGAACTACAATGTCCCTTCTTTCTTTGCTGAGTATGGGTGCAATGTGGGTTCGGTTAGACCTATATCCGCTGATGCTAAACTGACATGAATATAGGTCGTTCAACCTCGAATATTCACTGAGGTCGAAGCTCTCTATGGCCCCCAGATGTCACCCGTTTTTTCGGGTGGCATTGTTTACATGTACCACCAGGAAGCGAATGACTACGGTACTTCTCTATAATTCTTTCATACATCACCACTTCTGCTAACTTTCTCAAAGGTCTGGTTGAAATTGGCAGTGATGGGACAGCTACCAAGTTGACTGACTTCAACAATCTTAAGTCTGAACTCGCAAAAGTCACTCCGAACAGTGTTCAGAGCAATAGCTATACTCCAACAAATACTGCTGCTCGTTCCTGCCCAACAGCCGATTCTAACTGGTCGGCCTCGACTGTGCTCCCACCAACCCCTAACAGGGATCTCTGCTCTTGCATGGTATCAGCTCTCAGTTGTGTCGCTGCTACAAAAGTGCAAGAGAAGGACACAGGTGATTTGTTCAACTATATTTGTGGAGAAGCCAAGACAGATTGTTCCGGAATCACCGCCAATGGCACTACAGGAGAGTACGGCGCATATTCCATGTGCAGTCCTCTAGAACGTGTTTCTTGGGCTATGAATGCCGTACGTGTATTACCTTTGCCGCAACGCCTCGGAGCCTACTAATAAGAGGGTGGTGTATAGTACTATACCAAGCAGAAAAAGGCCTCAGATGCTTGCGACTTTAGCGGAAGCGGAAAGACCCAAACCGCCGCCGCCGCCACGGGCACTTGCAAATCCCTCCTCGCCGAGGCCGGAGGAACTGCGGGAACTGGCACTGTCACATCTTCACCTAACAGCTCGGGAACCGGAACCAAGGGGGCCGCTGCCGGTCTCAGTGTTCCAGCGTTTCATGTTGGTGCTGTCAAGATCGGTGCTGGGTTGCTTGCGGCAGCTCTGGGTGGTGCCGCCTTGGTTTTTGTATAGAGAGCTTGTTTAGCCCCCCTCCTAAAATGGTGAATACCAGGTGTTGATGCTTATTTTCCTCTTGTTTTTTTTCTCATCAGTTTCTTTTCTATTTGTTTGCCGAGGTATCAGGGTTTGTTGGGAGACGAGGGTTATGTAAAAATGTGGGGTTGAGTGGAGGCTTGGTACGACACGAGAACTAGAATCGAATGTTGAGTTGGAATTGGCAAGCCTAATAATCTGCGTGGTAGCTTTACTTGAACAGTTGTTTGTTTTGATTTCCCCTACCCATACAATTTCTTTGTGGCCCGGGCCCAATAATGCACTTTACAATAATCACGTATTGCACTTTCTAGACACTCGAGGCTATCATTGGATATTATGTAACACTGTATTGCGCCAATGCTATGGACAGCTCCAGAGACAGCTCTCAGCAGCCCTATCTTCTGCAGCGCGGCAGCCGCAAGTGCTGAGGACTGACGTCAACCCAATGATGAGAGAGAATCAATCTCGCGGCGAGGCTCATGCAGGCGCAAATGTGATTCCGATCAAGTGCATCCGAAGCAGCACCTTCCTCCATCTGGGAGCAAAAAAGAAGGAGAGAAAAAAAGGAAAGAAAAAAAGTGAAGAAGAAAATCCACCCAGCACCGCCAGCATCCGAAGCCCAAAATGCCGCATTGCCAGACATGCGTCCGAGGTTTTCCCAAAGGGCAAATGAATGAAAGCGAATGATCCCCGCCACCACCACCTCAGCCGGCCCGGGGGCGAAAGAGGTAATTTCACTTCATCTCATCCTAGCCGAGACCAGGTTATGCACGATACTCGAGTAACTAAGCCCATGCCACGCATTTGGATCAAACCTGCTTGTGCTGAATGTCTGTCTGTCTGCGCTCCAAGTTCATTCGCTTTGAATCTCACTGCCAGCACTGCGCTCGGCAATGCTACCGTAGGCGGGTGCGTACAGATTCGCAGATATCATCGGTGGAAGTACCGCAACGTTACAAACAGCATCATAATTCCGTCAGGAACGAGCCGCTATTGCCGTTCACAGCGAACATACCCGGGCTTTCAGACCTATCGTGTGTGATAACTTTCCCCCCCTCCCCCGCGCCAAATTGGTGCCGTATCTATAGCTATCGCCAAAGTGCCCGAGTACGGTATAGAAGAATACCGGTAAGAGCCGTAAGTGCAATTGTGTCCCCCCCCTGCCTCTGCCAGCCTACTCCAGCTATGAGTGTTGATATTCGGGGGCTTTTTGATATCGGGTTGCGCCTGTAGAGTTGTGCTCGTATCATAGAGCTTCTTGTCCTTCCTTCAAATCCAGTGTCGTATCGGTGGCGCGCGCGCATGCTGAGGCTGACTACCTGCGCAGTACCGTACCGGTACGCCCAGCCACGTTCATGTCCAATCAACGCGATCTGGGGATGCAGGTATGAACGGAGGATTCAAAAGCTATTACGGGTACAATTACTAAACCCGAGTACTGGCGCGGTAGGAGGCGGGTAATTTTTGAGGCTGTGTTTATTTATTTTCTGTTCTTTCGCCTTTGTTTGGTTTGGTTTGGTTTGGTGGAAGTCTCCGGTAGCCCTGCATGCGAGTTGTGTGTGTGCATGCGACAGGTGGGTGGCGGGTGGTGAGTTTTGTTTTGTTTTGTTTTTTGTTTGTTTAGGAGGTGGGGAGTTGATGACAGCAATGCCAGATGTAAGGGCTGGCGAGATGTCGGAGATCTGTGGGGTAGGGAGAAGGTGGTGAGTTAGTGGTGGTGGTGGGTGAGGGTGCTGGCATGCAAACTTAAGGAGGGAAAGGAGGTGTCAATGCAATCATGAAATCGCACTCGAGTCTAGGAGAAATCCTAGTGGTCTTTGATGGACAGTGGTATGATACAGGTTATCGTATGTGTGATACGAGTTTTGGCCCGATCAACATCAACCCGCAGAGCGGAGATCAATCCCACGGCCCGCGATGCCGAGGACTTTCCGTTCCCACCTCGCCCAGGGGTTTCTGGACTTTTCGAGCCTGTAACTTGACCAATTTCACCAGTACCAGTGCGGTACAGTGTCACACCCATACAATTCGAAACGCCCAAAATTTATGCTCAGAGATTGATTTATCGCCCGTGCTCACGCCTATAACTCATGACCACTATAACTCCTCCCCACCAACGGCATGATACCATACTTGTACATTACGCATAAAGCGAAAGCCTAAATCAAGTGAGCCGTCGTGCCCGCCATCATCCTTCACCGCACTCAATAATCTATTATCATACTCACCCCAATCAAATTACTTCATTGGTTACCACCACCATCATCTGATTCTTACTTTATTAATAATCAATAAAATTTAGTAAATTAATAAACCCCCTATTATGCAGTAATCACTCAGGCCATTTTTTATTATTTTATTTTATTTTATTCCCCACCTTCCCCCATCCCTCCTGCACAGATCCCCCCCCCTTTTTCTCCTCTTCCCCTTCTTTTTCTTTTTCCTTTCCTTTTCTTTTCTTCTATTGTACTTGTACCCCGGAAGGGATGAAAAATTGTTCCAGGCTCCAACAGAATTGTCGGAGCGCAGGTGTCCCGTTCCCGCAGGAAGGCACGGATATTCCCGGGGTGGGAGGGGAGGGGAGATTTTTTCCGGAATGGGTTTGGGTGAAGAGGAAGGGGGAGGAGGGAGGTTAACTTGTTTGGTGATTTCTGGTTTGGCATTGGGGGAAGGGGGGATTTGGTTTTCGATAATCATTTGGCGTCACTCGGGGGGTTTTTTTTGCGGAGGAGATAGGGTTATGATATGAGATTGATATTGAGGCGGGGGTAGGTACTATACCGGTAGGTACCGTACAAGTACAGTGGGCATCGGGTGGAGTGCTTAAGTTATGATACCGGTGGTTGAAACTTCTGCGTCCCAGTTCGGCGAAGATGTGTGAGCCGGGTGGCAGGAGGTGCACTGTGCTTTGCTATGCTGTTTGGTAGAGCTCGGTAGGGTGGGCAGCACGGAACTGCCGGTACCGTATAGTGACAGATAACGTTGAGGGACAAAAATACTCGTAGGAACCGAGGGTGTGGTATCTGGTGATCTACCGGCAGTTGTCCTGTCTTGAGTTTAGTGGGCCTTGTCTCTTATATAGAGTGGAGTTGTTTTTTTTACGATCTATTGCTTATACCGGTATCTGACATGCTGAGCATCGTTCGTGGGATTATTCCTTCTCCGTAGGCTTCCGGGCTGCAGAAGGTATCAGTTTCTGGCAGGATTGTGGCACTTGGTTTTTATACTAACTGGACTGGTGCGTGCTTATTAGGCTAAATAGAGCTTTGCATCACAACCCCAGTTTCAATGTTTCAAGTTGGCCGTGTTTGTTCATTTCTTCCCCCTCCGAACCCTGATGATGACGAAGTTGCCAAGTGTCAGTACGATATATCATACCAGTGTCAACCACTGTGATATATAGTTCTTCTCCGAGTATGGCGCATGCATAGGTTAATAGCCCTTTGGAGGGTAGGGAGCAGACGTTTTGAGCTCACTCTCTTCCCAGTGCTAGTTGGCTCAGTGCTAGTTGGCTTGACGAAATATGAGAGGCTAGGTAATCACTTGTGAGTTGGCTTCATACTGGGTGCCTGTTTCTTGAAATCTTGTTGGGGTTCAGGTTATGTTGGGCAGCCGGTTGCTCCGTTGATCAAGACGAGTGATAGCATATGTTGGGAATTTAGCCACCTCTAGAACTAGAATAATTGAACCTCATACTAGGACGTTGGAGTTGCCTCTCCTGGTGAAGCCTGCTGCCTTTTCCTTTTGTTTGTCTTAGCGGGGAGCTGAAAGCTGGTTTTTCTCGCGGTGGTTCCCCCTTTCATCCGAGGGGGGGGGATTCTGGGCGTTTTGGCCTGGGATTCCATTGTTCCGGCTCCTACGGTAAGTTAAGCTTCGCATTCGGAGGAGCTGCGGGTATGATGGTATCGCGATCTACAGTAGATCAGTGCCAGGGAGGCTGGCCTTTATCCAGTACTTTTGGCACTCGTTGACATGAACGACCTTGGCTTTAGTAATGCATTTATAATTAGATATGTTTTGCCGGTCAAGCTACGATATTATAGAAACAGTATACCGTAACGAATTAAAGTGTTGGTAGCCCGGCGCAGATTTTTGGTACCATTGCAAAAGGTAACATTTCCTAACGCCTCCCCCGCACTTCCCCGTCTTTTACACATCCCAAGTACATGGCACCCGCTCACTTCCACGAAAGCTTAATCAATGCCCGACCCTCCTCATCAAGTTGGTCACCGACACTAATTTTAATCCCTCTTGCCGCATCCACGAACGCTGTCCCGATCCAATTTGTCCCAATCAAATACGTATTGTCCATTGAAAAGCACGCAATCCTGTAATCCGAACTCTTCTGAAGATCATGCTCTCCCCCGGCCGCACAATGCTCAGGGGATCCCGGGGAATACAGCAGGAGGTGACACTTATCACAAAACCTCCACCCACTCTGGCCGTTACTTTCCGTGCGGATAGTGGTGGGCGCGAGAGTAAGTGGTGTTCCATAGGAGCTGTGGTCCCCGCCACTGGCGCACGGGCCACAACCCAGGATTCTGCTCCGGAATACGCAAAAGCACTTCTTGCACGCCAGGTGTGCTCGGTAAGGGTGGCGGAAGGCCAATTCCTTGAGTGCGTAATCCATGCTCCCGGAGAGATCGTGCGGACCACCGGATCCGCAGAGGGAGTAACCAGCATATGCTAGACACTCGCACTTGCGGCACCAGCGCCAGTTCTCCTCGCATTTCGTGCCGGCAGGGACGCTGTCGGGGGTGTTGTGTAGGAGCGTATAATCTGGGCTTCTGGAATGCTGGTGGGTCCCGCCGCACGGACAGGCGCCCTTGGTGCCCGAGTGACCGGTGAAGGAGAGAACATGGCACTTGTTGCAGCACTTCCAGCCTGGTTGGCCTTCGACGTTGGGATTGCTCGGTGTCAATGTAAATTTTTTCGAGAAGTCTAGACGGTGAACGCCGTGGGCGGGACAGGGTACTGATGGGGTCGTGTGGTGTACTAAGCTTTGGCACTTTGTGCATGGGTGCCAACCGTTGTTTTTTGAGCTGCTGTGAGGGAGCTTGAAATGTCCGCTCTGGGAGTGGTCGTGGAATGAACCTGCTGGGCATACTGCAGTTCTTACATCTGTTAGGGCATGGCAGATGCGACAAGCCCGCCAGCCTTTCGTCACGGTGGTGTATTCAGACCGGAGCTCATGTATCAGCACAGCGGTCTGGCCAATTCCTGCATCCCAATGCGTCGCTTTGCGCAATTCGACGGTGTATACATGGCCAGGGGATGGGATGCGGGCGGCAAGGTATCCATTCTGTTCAGGAGCATTGAGCGGGACTAGTTTCAGTTCAGCGTAGTGGGTAACGATTTTCTTGATATTATTGGGTTTCGTGAAAGTGAAGATACGGTCTTCTGGTATCCAGCCCAGCTTTGTTAAACTTGCGGCGGAGAGTCCAGGTCCAGCCCTCCCGTATTGGCCTGCATCGTGTGAGTTTTTGTTTTCGAACCCACCTGCCATGATATCCCAGCAGTTTTCTCCATTATTTTCTGGACCGAGCATCGCGTGAGCAGAGATACCAAGGAGTGTGTGTCCAGTCTGATGAGCACCCTGAGTGGCATTGAAATTCGAGCCCGCCTGAACGAGATGGTAACCCGAACTGGCTCGGGTTTCGTGGAAGCCCTTTGCAGAACACGCACTTCGAGTAGTGGCGGGGTATACCAATCCCTCGCACTTGCAGCACCACTTCCAACCCTCACTCGAAAGACCCATAGGGGCAGTCGACAAACTGTAGTTACTGCTCCTGGAAAAGTCGTGAGAGAACCCCCCCCCATGGCATTTGCCAGGGTCTCTCTCGCCGTAAAATAGACATCGACACTTCCTACATTTTCGCCACCCCGATTGCCTTAGGGAGCCCGCGTTGTTGACGGGTAACCCGAAATCCGTGGATGAGGGCGGGTGATCGTGCTCCCCACCTTCGAGACACTTCCCAATTTTCCCATCGCCGCTGTAAGCCAGCAAATGGCACCGCTGACACCACTTCCACCCGCCCTGCCCCCAGCAATCCAGATCTAGAAGGCAGGTATTCCCCTCCCATGCTGTGCCCACAGGTGCGTTTACCACGATCATTACCACCCGGAACCTGGGTAGATCTACCACGTTTTCTTCCGCCAGCCGCCTTCCTTCTTTCATCCAGAAGGACCGGGTCTTCTCCGCCTGCCCAACGCCCTCAATAATGTCAAAGGAGAAGGAGTACCTCATAGTGAACCACCCAAAGACCTCTGAGCCGGAAAGGTCGATGTTGTGATACGATATATCGCGCCAGTAGTCGAAAAGCCCCCCATGGCCGGAAGAGGAGACGAAGTCGTGATAATATTTCGGATGGTGGTTTGGTAGAAGAACGTCTCTGAACCTGCACAAGATCACGGCGATTGGCATGGGGCCTTTCACGTACTGGGGCATGACCGCTCCGGGGCGCGACATGGTTTTTTTCTTTTTCTTTTTCTTTTTTCGTTGAAGGTGTGAGTGTAGTGAGTTTGGGGTCCAAGAAGCTATCTATTAGCACTTTAGACTAAGCGTGCGAAGGAAGATGGAGAAGTGCAAATTTCTGACCGTCCCATTTCTATTTCTGAATCGTGGGCTGGGAGTGCTGCCGTGGGCAGTATCTTTCTTCTTTCCCCTTTTGTGGTGGCTTGTCAATCTTGCCACGAGACCATTGGCTTCAGGGGGGGGGGGGGGGGGGGCAAAAACCTTTTTCTTTTGAATAGGGCAGCTTTACGGGTATTAGGTAGGGTGTGAGTTGGAGCTCAGGTGGGTTAGGTGGGAATTGCACTTGAGGATCCAACCATGACCTTGAGGATCGCGAGGTACATGCTTGCTGAAGATGGCGGCACTTGTGGTGAATAAGACCTCTGTTTTCCGGAATTGGTCACTAGAGGGTGTGTGGAAGTTCTGCTTGGTGCGCATGTCGGGAATGTCCAAAGCGACAGAATACGTTCGTTAGTCGCTTGGGTCCGAGTGATTGTATGTGAGGATGATACTGTGGGTGTTTCTTGTGGATAGGAGCTTGTAAAATGGTGGTGTTGTACTTTACAGCTCATTAGAAGGGGTGACCAGATAGTCCCTTCATTCGCTACTATAGATCCTCCCCGCTGGCTAGCTAGCAATCTGGTGAACCCGGCCGGACAGTCGGAATGTAAGGTAAATATTATCGTGAGTAAAGCAACTACGGTACCGGCATCTTACTCATATCATGTGTCGTTCTGGTTGGTAAGGGTCCTGCTGTAGTTTGAAGTCACTCCGGTACTGGATGTTGGGCTGGTGTAGAGTTCGTGGGGTTGAGCAGGGTGGCCTCGAGGTGCGGTATATCGGTGCTAGGTCTTGTGATCAACTTCACCGCTCTACCGGTAGGTGATATTGTGCTGCTTGCTCTCATACACACGTGATTGCCCAAAGGTTTCTTGCCCCAGGGTTCCCGCCGCTATCGATAGGCAACGCTTCGTTTGGTTTTCCGTGCCTGGGGTTGCCACAGCAACCACCTTGTTAAACCAACAGAACAAACTCACGATTTGTTGTTGCTCACCATCCCTCTTGCAACAATCTGGCCAACCGCCCGAATAAATCCATCATAGCGTCTATAATGTCATATTCTAGCGATGAATTCGACAATGAGCTTCCGGATGTGAAGAAGCTTCTGGAACGTTATTCTGTATCTGTTCAAGCGCAGAGAGGGAACACCGCTCCGCCAGAGTTATTTGATCCAGTTACTCCCCCCAAAGCATCGAAAGCGAGGGCCCCAAAGGCTACTGTTGGAGCTACGGCAGAGGGGGCTGCGATTGACATAGTTGGAGATCAAGATGAGGGTCAAACTGGTATGAAGACACCTGTTACGGCTATACGGAAGCCTAGGGTGGTTTCGAAATCGTTAAGCGAGAAGCCTGGCCCGGCAGCGAACAGAAAGTTTGAAGGCACTTTGCCAGAGAGGGCGAATGTGGCGGGAAGGCATGTCGAGCCTACAAAAACGGAGAGCCTAGCAAGTTCATTCCGCGAGCGCTCTACGCTAGCTGCGGTTCTGGACAGCTCTGGTATGTGCAATTGTTTTGAGCCTGCTCACCGAAGTGGTGGTGCTAACACTTAACAGATTCTGGGGATGAACGCCCCAAAAAGTCGCGAGCCTCACGGACACCGTTTACTAAGGTCCGACGAAGCCGTAAAACTGTCTTGGATTCTGATGATGAATTCACGCCGGATGAAGATAGTGAGGGAGATGTTGGGCAGTTGGATACTAAGAAACTTCAGCCACTAACTATAGATTTAACCTCTTCATCCGAATCAGAGGGTGAAGGTCCTAAGAAGCCTATTGTTTCGTCTACCCGACGTAAGGAGGTGTCATCTGAAGACGAGGGGTTCAAGTCACAGGATAGTGCAAGAAGCCTCAAGCTACCAAGCGAGGCTATTCTCTCATAGTTAAAACCCCCTCTTGCACCAAGCCGATAAAGTGCTAATAATTCATAGTTCCCCACCCCGATCTACAAAGCCCTGCAAGGTTCTCAGGCCGACCGACCCAGCGCAAAGCATAAGCCCTGCACGTAAGCTAGATCCGCCGAGGAAGACGGCGCCTGTAATACCCCCATCGCCGTATCATCCAACAAATGATTTATTTTGGGACGAGCGTGAGACAAATTCTTGGGTAGATACTTATTCCCCGCAGAAAAAAACTTCAGCCCAAAGATCACCATTTAAAACCCCCGGCTTAATATCGCCGGAAGAGTCTGTGGTGCTGTCAACATCCCCTACAAAGGAGTTGAAGGAAAAGCGCGCATTGAAGAAATCTTTCGATGCAAAAAAGAAAGCGCTTGCTGAACAATTTCTGAAGAATATTGATGACAAGATCGCTAAAGGCGAGGTTGGGTCGAAATGTGCGAATACTGGTGGCGTGCAAATTGTATGGAGTAAGACTTTAAGGACGACTGCCGGGATGGCGAAGTGGAAGCTGGAGAAACTTAAGCTGCCTAACGGACATGTTGCTATGGGCGACCATGAACTAGCAGGCCAGGCAAGGCACCATGCGACTATTGAGCTCTCTGAGAAGGTCGTTGATAGTGAAGGTAGGTTCACACAGTTTTAGAAATCGACGGACAAGGGCTAATGCTGGTACAGAGAAACTCTACAACGTCCTTTGTCATGAATGGTGTCATTTAGCCAACTACATGATCAGTAATGTCCGAAAGCCACCCCACGGTGAAAGCTTCAAGAAATGGTATCACTCTCCCTCCCTCCTACCTTACCCACATTAACATTCCTCCTCCCTCCTAGGGCTGCGCAATGTTCCCGTACCTTCTCCCACCTCGGCGTGAACGTAACAACGACCCACTCCTATGAAATTGAATGCAAATACCAATGGACCTGCCAAAATCTCCAATGCAAATACGTCTACAAGCGCCACTCGCAATCCATCGACCCAGACAAGGTCGCCTGCGGCGCTTGCAGCGGCGGGCTACTCGTACAGACACGGCCTGTGCCGAGGGAGAAGAGGCCGATCACAGGGTACCAGACCTTTATGAAGGAGAACTTTAGTAGGATAAAGGCGGAGAATCCGGGGAAGCCGCAGAAGGAGCTTATGGGCCTTGTTGGGAAAGAGTACAGGGAGGCGAAGGCTGAAGAAGGGGCTGCAAAGATGGGGAGCGGGTTCGTAGAGGCCGGAGAGAAGGAGGGGGTTCTGGAGGGGCTCTTGGGGGGTTTGAAGGTTTGATAACGACGACTACGATAGTGATGATTTACGCAGTACAGGTTCCTGTATAGATCTCTTATGAGCTAGTTTACTTCATGTATGAGCGGATGACTTAGAGGATGTAATTTGCTTCAGCTGTGAGGGCTTGTCCTTCTGTTGGCATACTGTACACATATGCTCATGAGCGAGTTTGTTTCGTGTATGAGCGGATGGCTTCTAGGATGTAATTTGCTTCAGCTGTGAGGGTTTGTCCTTCTGTTGGCATACTGTACGCATAGACTCATTACTATGATTAATCAAGTGCTGTACCCATGTCTTCTCCAATACACGAGGGTCCTAATAAAAGCCTAATCCTTCGCGCAAATAAACTATCTGCAATGTGGGTTATATCTATTCCCACCTCTACTCATCCCCATCCACCCCCCTCACCACCCCCTCCCTCAAAACTCTAGCCCTCAGGACAACCGGGCAGCCCCCCATAACCCAATCCAAACCTCCACAGGTACATATCCCCCCAGAATGACAAACCCCGAGAACCCATCCACCCACCGAGTGACACCCCGTGACCGCAATCAAGAGATTGGTTTTTTATTATTATTATTACTTTTTTTCCCGCTTAGCAGTGGAATTGACATCCTGCTTCGGTGTTAGTGTAAGCTTTCTGGTATCATAAGGCGAGGTCGGGTTGGTCCGATGCCTCGTCGTCTCTCGCATGCGGAGTAAGGGCGTTGTGCTGCATAATCTTTAACGAAAAGTATGTATCATATGATAGAGTGCATTATTGCCTTGCGTGGGGTGGGTTATTGGGTGCGGTGTGTGTGGTATGATACAGGGTCGGGCAGGAAGTGATTGGGCAGTTATTTAAGGTTAGCTAGCGAAATATATCCCGCGGTTTGGGTTAATTGTTCCCCGCCCTTGTGTGTATCATACAGTGTGGCATCTGGTCGGGCAGGAGTTCGTGAGGGGAGAAGGGGGAAGGTCGTGTGGTTTGGTATAATACATATTATGGTATGTACCCACTCTTTTTTTTATATAATATCATAGTTTTTTGTTTTGGAGTTTACGGGTATTTCGCTTTCCAGAGAAAGGGGGGGTTTAAAAAAAAGATAAAAATAAAAATAAAACTAAAATAAAATACTAGAGTAATAAAATAATAGTGATGGGCTGGAGAAAACTTATCCCTAGTGTCTGCTCAGCTGCGGGCGGCTACTATCGCATACCACAATGGGCTATCTAGTCTCTTGGGGTGCAGTGCATAACGCCCCCTCGACTAAACTGCCCTGCCATCGCTACACTAACTTTTGTAGAACAATGATATGATGGCCATGAATGTTCGTGAGACCCACGATCCAGGGCTAGGGTTATCCACCTTCGCTTACCCCCTGCTCCATCAAGCGGAAAAACAACATTCCGCACCATCATCATACGCTGCTGAACAAACTTGCCACCACCAGCACTCTCCGGGCAGACCCTACCGGAAGACTCCGTGAATAGGGAACGGTACCTAGAATGGCTGCTTATATTCCCGGACTTCAGCCCGAGGGGTAAGAATCTCCTTATCAGGCCATTGGTGGGAAGTTAGCTGGTACAAGTACTATAGGGCTGAAGTATAATGTTGTGGCATGTTTTCTTTTTCTTTTTTTGCCATTTTGTATCTCCAAGTTGCCCGATCGCTCATGAACTTTGTGTCTTGGGCTCTAACCGAAGTGTGGATATCGTGTATTGTCGGGTGAGAAGTTGTTGAGTCAAGGACGAGTCGGAGGATATTCATGCCGTTCAGGATGATTGGTTTTTGGATGGGGTGGTGGAGGAAGCGGGGAGGGAGGAGGCCTGGCGAGGGAGAATTATGACAGGAGAGTGTCTATAAAGGACATCGAGATCCGCAGAGATATCAGTATCAGAAAGCAAGCACAGTATCGTGTGAGAGCAACAAGAACAACGAAAACTACAGAGCAAAGCAGACATGAGACTCACAGCTCTCGCAACCCTCCTCACCCTGGTGCTCGGCGTCACCGCAGTAGCTGGGGGAGAAGACAGAGGCACCCCGATCAGCAACCCCAAACTCAGCCCGCGCAGCGACCCCATGCCAACAGGCTGGAGCCAGAAAACTATCAAGATAAATGTCGGCGGCGTCCAGCGCGAAGTCATCGGAGACGGCCCCGGCTCCGGCACCTACAGATGCGAACCGGTGCCCTACCCAATCATAATCTCCTACCACGGCCGCGGGGCGACCGCGGCGCGCATGCGCGAGCTCTCGCACTTTCACGACCGGAAGTATTGCTCCGTGGTGCTATATCCCCAGGGATTGGACGGCCTTGGGCGGGATAGCAATGAGACGAGTTACGGAACGCTAAAGTCATGCTGGCAAGGCGCACCCTACTGCACGCCCAAAGTGCCGGGGACGGGGCCGCCAGAGACGATCCGCGACGACGTGGCCTTCTTCGATGCCCTGATTGACCGGGTCAGGACCGAGTACGGGTCCTGGGCTGCGATGGACAGGATCTACGTCGCGGGCAAGAGCAACGGCGCGGAGTTCGCGAATTACCTCGCGTGCTACCACGGCGACCAGATCGCCGCTATCGCGCCCGTGTCCGGGCCTTTCTACTACGCCACCGCGGGTCTCGATGCCGACCCTTCCTGCTCGCCGAGGCATCCTATCCCCGTCATAAACTTCCACGGCGACGCCGATAGAGCGGTGAAATACCAGGGCTCGGGTAGGTGGGAGTCCTGCCTTGGCGACCTGTGTGATCCCCCCGGGAGAGTGGCACGCATCCCGAATCTTCCGAAGTGGGCGGCCGCTTGGGGAGGCTATAACGGCTGCACGTTAAAAGATCTCGAAGCACCTGTCCCCGGAGCGGTTGAGCCGTCGTCGGGGCAGGAGACCTTCTTGTCTAGGTATTACAGGTGCAACGGGGGTGTGGAAGTTCTGCACTATCACACTAAGAATGGCTTGCACGATTGGCCGTCCCTGAGCCCGAATGAAGACAATACACATGATGACAAGACATTCGCTGCTGTGCCGGCTGTTCTTGGGACTATGGACGCGACGGAGGTGATTTTCAAATTTTTTAAGAGGTTTACGCTTCTCCCTTAGTGTTGTTTTTGTGAGGGATTGATGGGTGGTCGGAGCGGCTTTTTGTTCGAGGGAGTGAAGGCCGGGAGGAGGAGGCGAGAGGGCAGCTATCACAACCTGTACACTCATTAAATAGTTTTAGTAACCTAGAAAACTTGCATGTGCAGCCTGAAGGGATGGTTATTGAAATCCGAAGTCAACCCTTATAGCGTCTTGTATTACTATCGCCAATCATAACAACAACAGCGGTCAATATATACAAGTTTCCTAGTCCAGCGTAGCCTCCAGATATGCAGCATTCCAACATTCCATACTTGTTCCCATGCCAGCCTTCGTTCCAGAAATACCTGCCATTCTGCCATTCCAGACATGAGAGCCATTCACATCGTCATTCCCATACCAATACCAACCATCACAATAGTGATTCCATTCTCCAGAAAAGCCGCCACCGACAACAGTTATCTAAGGATGGCTGCGAGTGACCTACCATGATTACAGAATCCTTCCCGGCATCCCAGGCCCCGGACCCACCCAACGTGGTCGCATAAGTTTATCCTTCGAAACCAGGACAATTATTCCTCGCTAACCACACCAATGCAAATACTAGAGCAAGGGGTGCGCAGATAATGCTGAGGAATTTTTTGCTAGGCGATATTGTCTTACTAGTAGCTATGCTCCTGGTCTAGTTCTCCCGCAGCACTTTCTGGCCAGGGTTTGCATGGTTCCAACCCTCATACAGTGCTACATGTAGCATAGCGCTGATGTGGTGGTGGTTACACATCCTCTCTGTCTAATAGGTTTGCCGAGAAAGTGTAGTGTGGTTGCAGTGGGCGCCTGGCGGGACCGGAGTTATGCTACTCGAGTACGACCCGTTGCAGGTGGAGGGATGGGACGGCTTGTGAAACGCTTAATTAGTTAGAACCTATGACTTGCAGCCTTGCAATGGTGGTTGTGTCATGGTTAGGCTCGCTGACCCGAGTATCATCAGGCTGGTGAGGGTATGCACATGCAGAAATTGATTAGGGGCAAGATGCTTCGCCTCTCGCAGCCCGAACCTAATCTTGACCGCATACAGAGCTTGGGTACGGGGTTTTTAAAATGATAGGTATAATATATGGCCTACCGATTTGTGATGGCATCCGTGTTGCCCCGGAGAAAAGAAACTCTGGATTCTAAGTGTCTAACTAGAGGTATCTGGCTACATTTGCCGCGGGGAAAAAACGGATATGGAAGCGAAGGTGAAAAAAAAGCATAGAGGACCCTAAAGAAATCAGATAACGTAGGAACTCAAGCAATTGGACCGTGTGCTGGGACGTTGGAGTTGCCTCTCCTAGTAAGGTTTGGTGCATTTTGTTCACCCGTCTGGGGAGCAGGTTTTTTTGGCATGTTTTTCGCCTTTTTTCTGGAGGAGGGGATTCCAGACCACCTGGCACACAACCTAACAATCTAAGTTCTTACGGTAACTGGCTTATTTTCTCTCCACAAGGTTGGGAGACTTTTTGCCCTTAGCGCAGTCTTGAAGATTTTGGAGAGTTGTGTCGGCGATGTTCTTCAAGGCTTCCACAGTGAAGAAAGCCTGGTGCCCACTGTTTGATTTATTAGCATCGTATTGGGTATCAACTGTTTAGGGTGCTGGTTACCTGACAAACACGTTATAGAAGGAAAGCAGGCGAGCGAAATTATCATCATAGATGATTTTAGTGCTCGAGTCTGCGAAAAAGTAGGCGGACTCTTTCTCGTAGACATCAAGGCCAACTGCTCCGAGATGACCTGACTTCAGGGCGCTTTGATAATTATACCGTCGTCAGGTGGGGAACGTGGAAACGCCGTTGGTATGATGGAGGGCGCACTTACTTGATGAGGGCAGTGGTATCAATCAATGCGCCACGAGATGTGTTGATCAAAATGGCACCCTTTTTCATCTGACCAAGTGTGGTATCGTTGATCATATACTTTGTGCCCTCGGTGAGAGGGCAATGTAGGCTGATAATGTCGGATTGCCCGAGGAGTTCTTCCAACGTATCGACGTAACGGATTCCACACTCGTCGGCCTGTTTAGAAGGGTAGAGATCGTATGCAATAACGTTGCACCCAAAGCCTTTCGCGAGGATTTTGCCGGTGAGCAGTCCGATTTTGCCTGTGCCGATAATACCAATTGTTTTTTGAAAAAGATTAAAGCCAAGGAGTCCATCTAAAAGGAAGTTCCCCTCGCGGACTCGATTGTATGCCTTGTGGTATTTGCGTACAATAGTCATAATCATCCCGGTGGCGAACTCGGCAACAGCTTCAGGTGAGTATGTGGGCACTCGCGAGATTTCTATCCCAAGACGCTCAGCAGCTTGCAAGTCAACATTATTGAAGCCTGCGCAACGGAGAGCGACGCATTTCTGGATACATTAGATTTGTCTTAATAGGACTGAATTGAATGTATAACACTCCTCAAACATACCACTCCTAGATTTGCCAACCCTTCTAATACGTTTACGTCGCAAGAGTCATTGACGAAAATGCAAACGGCATCATGGCCAGCGGCCAGTGGGACGGTGGGCTCTTCGAGCCGGCTTTCTAAAAAGTTTAACTCGATGCCGGTGTTGTTGTTGGAATTTCTAAATGAATCAATGTCAAACTATTGTAAAGAGTGAGTTAAATTTGGCTCGGTTCAGAAGGGGGAAATAAGCTTATCGATAAAATATGGTGGGGTTAAGTTGCCACCCCCAACCAACGGTTAGCCAACTCGCGCAGAAGGGGCCAAAGCGAGCCGGCGGGATGTGGAGTCTCAAACAGAGTCGCTAACAAAAAGAAGCAGGGCTTACCTGCTTTGAGCTGTAAAATGCAACCTTCATGATGGTGATCGAGATGTATGTTGTTCAGTTCAATATTTTCGGCGATTAGCTTTCTTGTCTATTCTGCTCCTGTGAGAGGGATTGTGGAACTGAAAAAGAGGCACAGAGGAACGCAGACCAGGGCCAAAAAATATGGATTTTGAGGGGTGTGCCAGTGCCCTAAGCTTGAATACCGGGAATATGCTCGAGGTTTAAATATTATTGCAAAATAATATTATGTTATTTTCTATCCCATGGACCGATGAGACACGCAGATTCACCGCCTTCCTTATACAGTAGCTCTATGCTGTGGCTAAGCAACCTTCCACCAATAAAAGCTCGATATTTCACCATTGTTTTTCAGGCGAAGCCAC